>Ga0154516_1036_pt1 | contig 65508 bp, 52 predicted proteins | sample RifGroE2_FD_115995 | JGI IMG/M metagenome (GOLD analysis project Ga0154516, IMG submission 115995) | Bacteroidetes bacterium GWE2_41_25 | reverse complement strand
CTTGTTTATAGAAGTAGTAAAATTACATTTTATTGACGGATTATGGTGGATAGTGTTATGTTCTTGCAATGTTGACAAAAACCCGGGTTGCCGGAACATACTTTACTGTATTTGCACTGTTAAGACTCTTCATAACCGGATTTTTGTCTCAGAGTTACTGTTTGCCGGCAACCAGATTGCCTCCCCTGACAGTCGCTCCAATGACAATACCGGCGCTCATTATTACTAAATTCTTTATAATATACTGTCCCTCCAGCGTCAGCGAGTAGGGGAATATATGAAACACTTCCTGCGGAAACAGAAATAACGGCATGAATGTACCAATCATCTGAAGAAACAACAATAGCAATGTCTCCCTTAAAAAAAGCTTAAATATCAATCCTATCCCGATCAAAACCTCCCACAGAGCCAATCCGATAATAATAATATTGTCATGGATCAATCCGAAGGTTATTACTCTTATGGTTTTTGTTGCAATATCTTCAGCTGGACTGAGTCCTTTAAAAAACTTCAGAAATCCGAACCAGAGGAAGATGATACCAATGCTAAGCCGTAAAAAAAGTAATCCTTTCGAAGCCATCCATTGAGTAGCTCCAATGTCAATCCTGTTAAATGTCTTACCTCTTAAGAGCATATTCAATTTAATTATAACCGGTATACCATCATCAATATGAAAAACCTGCACTGCGATCAATCCCGATCTCTCCGGTAAAAACAGACTGATGCTGTAAAATCACCGGCCAACACCTTACCTGCCCCCGAAGATACTCCAATTATTTTACATCCAGATCCTCTATCGGACTCCTTACCGCTATCAGATTCCTCCTGCTTACATGCGTGTAAATCTCAGTGGTCCGCGTGCTCTTGTGTCCTAACAGCTCCTGTATATACTTTATATCCAGTCCATTCTCGTGCAGATGGGTGGCGTAACTGTGCCTCAGACTGTGTACTCCTACATCTTTCCTTATCCCTGCTTTAACTAACGCCGACTTGAATACCCTGTAAACACTCTCCGATGAATACCTGCCTCCCGTCTGTCCTTCAAATAAATACTCCCTTGGCGAATAACCTGCCAGGTACTCATCAACCTTGTGCCATACCTTTTCCGATACCGGCACTATCCTGTCAACCATCCCCTTGCCTTCCCTGATATGTATAATACTCCGGTTCCGGTCTATATCCTTCAGCTTTATATTCGTTACCTCCGACCGACGCAAACCACATGAATATATTATCCATAACAACAGCTTATGCTTGATGTTACCCGATGAATTCAGGATCCTGACAACCTCCTCCTTCGAAAATGTCTTTGGAAGCGACCTGGTCCTCCGTGGACGTCCCGGTACCTCAATATTCAGAGCATTTTCTCCCATCATAGAATAGTAGGTCTTTATTGCCGATATCATCTGATTCTGATATGATGCCGAATAACCGAGCTTGATTATGAATTCATATATAAAGCGCGACATCTCACTATTTGAAATCTCCATCGGATCTTTGTCACTGAAATACCTGAAGAAGAAATCCATCATCGACAGATATGCCTCCCTGGTACGTGTACTGTACCTGTTCTCATCAAGATACATCGTCAGACTGTCCAATCCGTCCAGGGCTTTCCTTCCTGGTGTGCGATCCCTTACATCATCTCCGATCCTCTTCCTCTCAAGCCTGAGAGCTTCATCAACTATCTCCTTCTTCACATCAACCTCAACACCCTGCCTGCTGAAATAGTCAGCAAGCGAATCGCAGGTAAGCTTCGACCATGGCAGCGACCATTCCCTGCTTGCTCCGTTATATCTGCTTCCCCGGTAACTCCTTAATTCATCAACCCATTCAGTGGAGTAGGGTATAGGCAGCCTTATAATCAGATACCCGCTGCTTTCATTTATCCTGAATTCAACAGATCTTAATACTTTCCTGACAGCAACCGGGTAATCTTCGGTGGCTGATATTTCATTGGAAATAACTTTTTCATTTTGTATTTTCTCTTTACTGCTTTGATCAGTAAGCTGTTCAATATCAATGTTGGCTATCTCCCTGAAGGTTTTTAAAATGATCTTTAGATTCTCTTCAGTATCATTTGTATAAAAACATTTGTTGGTATTACTGTATTGAATACCCTGTATCGATTTGACCATTCTCTTCAGCTCTTCATCGTAACCGAAATAAATGGCAATACGTAATGCATCGCGGTGAAAGATCCGCTTAAGAGTAATCTTTTTTTTCATGTCAGCAACGAGACTTGCTGTAAAGATAAAAGATAAAAATCACAAGACCAAAGACAAAAGACAAAAGACAAAAGAAACAAGACCCAAGATTTAAGAAACAAAGCCGTGAGGAAGTATTTCTATTTGTGGTTAGTTTATCTGCATTTCTGAACAATTGAACCCAAAATACTTTTAAGTTCAAATTCAAATAGCCTGTCGGCTAAATCATTTTTCTTTGTTTCCATATTTATTCCACTTTTAAATTGTTTAGCACTCTTAATATTCCTTTGTTCTTTCTCTTGTATCTTTTGTCTTTTGTCTTGGGTCTTTTGCCCTGAGCCTTGCGCCTTGTGCCCTTCGCCCTCCTACAGCACCGCCCCGTCAGTCACAAAGAAATAAGCAACCAACAAAGGATGCAAGACCTTATTCAGTGCATTGCTCAGACCACTTATGCCACCCCGGATGCATTGCTTACCAAATTTAATAAATTATAATGTAAATGTCAATACTGAAAATGTAAAAGGAGGAAGGCGAAAAGAAAAAGACCAAAGTCCTCACTCCTCATCTCTCGCCGCATCTTCATGCATGCTTCTGAAACTTGTCAGTGTGCTGATGCTTTTCGCAGGAAGATCAAGTACTATGACTTTTCCATCTCTGAGATCGATCTCCTTTAATGGATCCATCCTGAAGCCAGGATTTGTAACTTCCTCTTTTGTAGCACGATACAGGTATAACTTCTGATCATCAACGCCTGTCATCCTGATTTTCACAACCAGTGAGGTATCACTTTTGTTAAGAATATATGTTGTAATCTTCCCGCCATCGCTCTTAAGAGTTTGTGAGAGGATGGCCTTATTTGCAATTGTATCTGTGTGTACAACAGAGGAGTGCTTTGCCATGAACCGGGTAATTATCCCATAACCGTAGAAGGCCTCCGGTTCAACCTCAATTTTATCATAGTACTTTTTATTTTCAATATCCCACGTTCGTATTAATTGAAACTGCCCGTCGAGATCGCCCCTGTTGGTAAAACTCCACCTGTTAAAAGCGCTCACCCCTGCGTTCAGACCTCTGAGCACAGATTCGGCATTCGAGAGGGCTGTGGCAAACGACTTTGGTCCGGGATTGCTGTCCTTCCAACCCAGCCTCATGTCGCCTATCTCTGAAAGAAACAACGGTTTGTTATGTTTCCGTGCCCACTCTGCCCAGTCCTCAACTATCTTCTGCTTCTTTTCGTCAATTCCCTGGTAGGAGTGGATATCGTATGCTCCTATAAATTCATCAAAATCGATTTTAGCTTCATCGAATACCGGAAGGTCAGTCCAGTCGGGTCCTGATATTGGTAGCGTCAGATTCCTCTTATCGAGCGCTTTTCTCACCTCTTTCCAGGCAGGAGTAACAGGAGGATTTGTTTCGCCCATGCTCCACCACGATCCCCAGCTGCCACCCGGAGGCTCATTGGTTATGCATACCCATTTTATACAGTTGTATTTTTTTGTTACTGTAAGATGTTCCACAAGAGTTGCTATTCCTTCGGCAAAATCCTCAAGCGACTTTGGTGCACTAAGCAGAGGCTGAACACCCGGGTATGAGTTCCACTTTACATTGTGCCACATCTGTTGCAGGAATACATCAGCGTTATTGGCTTCGGCCCAATCCAGAATTTTATAAAGAGCCAGCATCTCTTCATTATCCCAGTCGAATTTATTTCTTTCGGGTTCATACATACGGGCGCTGAGCTCAACCCTTACGAATGAGAATCCCAGCCAACCTGCATGCTTAAAGATCTGTTGCCATGCTTCAGTGTTTGTTACCGGAGGATTTCCTCCCCAGGCGCTTCCGCGGGAATTTTTGTATCGCAAAGCCCATTTATATTCAGGAGCCTCATCAATCGTATCTTCGCTGATAGCATGCCATGATGCCCCTATACCTCCTGCCATTTTATACCTTACCTGGTCAGCATTAATGTTAATGTCAGCCTTGTCGCTGCTGCATGAACTGCATAGCACAAACAAAAAACCCGCCAATACAAGATTTCTCATATCAGGAAATTTAGGTGAATTAAAAAAACAACAGAAAGATAGAAAATTCTCCGGTTATAATTCAATTACCTGCCAACAAGCTTTTTTTCCATGAAAGTGTTATCCTGCAGCAGGACCTTTATTGTGTATATTCCTGAGGTTGGAACATTTGTTTCAACTTTGGTATCAAGATAGACTACCCCGTCGGCACATGCAATTCCTTCGTACCGGTAAGTTCCACGTACCTCTACCGTTATATCCTTTTGTTCCGTAACAAAACAATATACTTTCTCGAGTGAGTAGCAGGAGCTTGGTCCGACGATGCCATAAAGCCTTATCTCAAAAACAGTTTTTGGAGTAACAGTATCAGGCGCCATAATGCTGTCGACCTGTATTAAATAGGGCTCAACAGTTTTAGTATCAAGACTGCATGAACCAAAAAATACCATCGATATTATTACAGCTGTCAGTCCGGCAATAGTTTTCTTCAGATGCATTTTATATGTATTTGACTGCAATATTACAAAAATCAGGCCAGATCACTATCATCTTAAATGCAGTTACCTGATTATGAAAGTTTCACTATCCCCGGCATTTAATGATCTTACTTTCTTTCCTGATACTGATCCTGCTCCTTCTATTGTCATTTTTATTATCTCTGATCTGCCATTCAGAACGGTGATAAGAACAGATCTTTTTGCTCCGGCTTCTCCGGCTGATATATCGGCTGTTCCGTATGCATATCCGTCTGACCAGAAGTATCTGCCTGTTTTATCTCCAAATTTCATCTCCTTTGTAACAGCTGAATAATGGAAACCTGTCAATGCCAAAGCAGACGACCAGCTTGCCATAGCCCTTCCATAATGATGGCCACATTCAGCTTCGTCGAATGGACTTCTCTTACGCCCGTCATACCTGTCGCGTATATTGGCAATACATTTCAATCCTTCGTCAGTCTGGCCTTCATAAAGCATACCGATGGCAGCAGTATATTCGAAACCTGTCATTACTTCGGTGAAGTACGGGAATGGATTGACCGGTCGTGATTTTGGATAGGAGGCCATTAGCAAGGCTGCTTCATTGCCGAGGGCATAACTCCTGAAACAATTGAAATGATCTGAGAGGTCGCTCTTGTAATTGTACTTCATAATGCTCTCCAGGGTTTTTGCAACATTCTCTTTTTTGAGAAGATAACCCAGTCCGCAGACATGTGCAAGATACTGGCCAACAAGCTGGTCCACCAGGCAGCCTTCACCCAGCTGGTAATCGGGATTTCCATAATCAGCTGACCCCATTCCCACAAGCTGTTCTTCCGGTATATCTTCCTTCTCCGGGATAATTATTTTATGGATGTAATACTCTCCGTTGAACAGATTTTCATCGGTCCGCAAATGCTGAATTTAACCGCTTCCTTTGAGTGATTGGTCAGCTCATAGTCAATTACTGCCACAGGTATACTGCTGTTGTCAATATCGCCGGGGATCATCGGATTAAATGCTTTCATCCTGACACTTACAGGGATCTGAGGAGTTCTGAGGTTTACCTGTCCGAAAGGATAAGCAGCATCGAATGTGGCTTCACTGAACCTTGGCAGTCCATGATTTGTGGCTATAGCGCCGGATGCTCCCTCATACTCGTAAAATGGGAGGGCTCCTTCAATTAGCCGGAGATCTTTTTTGCCATTTGCTTCTGTATAAAGGGTGAAGAATGGTGAATTGTTTCTTCCCGGTCCCGGGTTATATCCTTTTGCCGGCCTTCCCATAATCTCCCAGTCCTGGAGGTTTCCCCTTCCCCCGAGAGAGACAGTACCTGTTCCGATTCCACCTACAGGCATAGCAATTTTGTAGATGCGTTCACGGTCATATTTTTTCAGTACAGGCCAGTCGGTTGAATAACATGAATGAGAAATAAGAGATAAGAGCAGGATTAAAAAGGTCAGCCGGGTAGTCATGTTTTTAATTTTCTTTAATGAAGTAAAGTTTATTGTCTTCTACTTTATAATATAATGGGGCTATTATAACTTTCGGATAACGAAGCCGGAGACGTTTAGTTTCGCTCAGTATGAAGTCAGTTTCATTGCCAATTTCGAACATCGGAGCAAAGTGCATGAAATGTTCTTCAGCCCGCTCTTTTTCCCATCCGGCAGTATTTACGAGACCTCTTATAAACTCAGCCTCTCTTGAGATAAGGTTTACCATGCCGCAGTTGTTGTGACCGATAAGTACTATGTGGCTCACACTTCCAACCGCTATTGCGTATGACACTTTGAATTCACTGTATCGAAGATTGGCTCCACCTGACCGGATGATGAAGGCAAAATTATCCGGGATATGTAGATGCTTTCGGTTGTCCATGCACATACCTACAAGAAGTTCAGCTTTATCATAGGTTTCATAGGGCCGGTTCAGGTTATGGTACTCAAGGAGAAGTCCGATTGGAGTTCCTGTGTACATAGGAAGAATATCACTGATTGAATTGACCGGAAGGAATTTATTCATAACATTCAGGTATTAATTATGAGACCACATGAAATCTCCATTAAGATCGTGAATATAGGCCCCTTCACAATGTACCTACTCCAATAAAGCCTGTTCTCACTTTGTTGAGTTTGGGAGCAGAATAACCCGACATGTTAAATGTTTGGCTATGTGTCTGTTGTGAAAGATCATTTAAGAAAGAGGAGCTTGCCAGGCCCAGACCTGCCAGGCCTGAGATCCTGAAAAAATCCCTGCGGTTCTTTTTCATCGATTTTTATAATTTACCCGAATAATTTTTTACTTATCAGGACCTTGTCAATCCTTTTACCATCAATGTCAACTATCTCAATTATGAAATCATTGAATGTAAACTTGTCTCCTACCTGCGGACTTTTATCTATTTTACTCAATACAAATCCTGCAACTGATGTATAGTCAACATTTTCAAGATCAGTAAGATAGTTATCGAAGATCCCGTCGAGTATTTCAACGGGAGCATCACCGCTAACCAGGTAGGATTTATCATCACGGACAAATATGTCGGGTTCATATTTTTCTCCCTCCTCAGGGATGTCGCCAATAAGGTTTTCGAGTATGTCGTGGAGAGTTATTATCCCTTCAATGCTGCCATACTCGTTCACCACAATGCAGAAATGCAACTGCTTTTCCCTGAAAAGATTCAGAACTTTATAAGCTTCTGCAGTTTCAGGGACTATAAGCGGCTGTGTAAGAAGATCAGAGATCACAAATTCATCGGAAAAGTGATCGGCAGCAAGGAAGTCTTTCAGACTAAGGACGCCAATAAAATTGTCAAGGTTTTCCATGCAGCATACCAGCCGGCTGTGCTTTGATCTGCGGATGCTTTCCTTAATAACTTCAGGAGGAAGATTTATGTCTATCCATTCAACCTCCATTCTGTGAGTCATTATATGTCTGGCTTGTTTATCAGAGAAGTAGAAGACTTTCTCATGAATCAGGTTCTGCTCTTTTTCTATCACACCCTCATGCGAAGCAATCTTGAGCATATGTCTCAGCTCGGCTTCTGTTGTATGTTCATGGGGTTTCCTGATACCTATTATATTATTTATCAGTGTGGTTGAAAAAGAGAGGAATTTCACCACAGGATAAAAAACCAGGCTGAAATAGTATATAACGGGAGCTATTCTGACTGCAATCTTTTCAGGATTGCTTAAAGCCAGGGTCTTTGGCACCAGCTCACCAAAAAGTATCGAGAAGTAAGTAATTATCAGAACAGTAACCGTAAGGGCTATTTCGTCAGCTGAATTCCTTAATAAATCGAAACGTTCGAAGAATGGTGCAAAGTCGTCTGCTATGTTTATACCTCCATAAACACCTGTTATTATCCCGATAAGAGTTATCCCTACCTGGATGGCAGAGAGAAAACTCTCCGAGTCATTCATTAAAAGCAAAGCTGATTCAGATCCTCTGCGGCCTTCTTTTCTAAGCTGTTCAAGTCTTGATCGTTTACTTGAAACAAGAGCGATTTCGGATAGTGCAAAGAATCCGTTCAGAACTATAAGAATGCTGATAACTAATATCTCCATATATGTAATTATAGTTATTTTTACAAAAATACTTAAATATGACAGCACTAAGCAAAGTCGGGAATAAAAGGATGAAAGATTCTTTTCTTTTGTTAAGTATGTTTTTGCTTTTCATCACAGCCTGCAACACCACACCGCGAACAAAAGGGCAGGAGTCACTTAAGGGAGTATCTGCTCCTCCTGCTGCAGCAGATGTTAAAAAAAAGTCAGATGAACCGGCTATCGGTTCAGTTGTATCAGCTGATTCCCTCCAGGTTTTGCTTAAGGGAAAATGGCTGAGATCTGATGGTACCTATACTATTGAGATTTTTTCAGTGAAGGAAAATGGCAAAATGGATGCTGGATATTTCAATCCCGGTCCGATAAATGTAGGCAGTTCTGTATGGAGCGTCAATGAAGGCAATATCCTTGTTGAGATTGTACTCAGGGATGCCAATTATCCGGGATCAAAGTACAATCTGATATATGACCGCCGGAATGATCTCCTTTCAGGCAATTATTTTCAGGCAGTGCAGGGAATCAATTATGATGTAATATTCACCAGGAATAAATAACCCGCCTGCTTCAGGAGTCCGGGAATTCGTTTTCAGGTGAGAGGTACTTATATAAAACACCTGCCAGCGAAGCACCTATTATGGGAGCGATCCAGAAAAGCCAGAGCTGACCCAAAGCCCAGCCTCCTGCAAAGATAGCCTGGCTTGTGCTTCTTGCAGGATTTACGGAGGTACTGGTAACAGGGATGCTGATAAGATGTATCAGCATCAATCCGAGTCCGATAGCCAGTCCGGCAAAACCCTTAGGAGCTTTTGAGTGAGTTGAGCCAAGGATGATCATCAGGAACATAAACGTCATGACAATCTCAGTTACAAGTGCAGCAGTCATTCCGTAGCCTCCGGGTGAATGCTCTCCATAGCCGTTTGCAGCGAAGCCTCCTGTCTCAAAACCCGGTTTCCCGCTGGCAATAAGGAATAGGATTGATGCACCTGCAATACCACCAAGTACCTGTGCTATAATGTATGGACCGACATCTTTCCCTTCAAATCGACCTCCTATCCATAATCCGACAGAAACGGCAGGATTAAGATGACATCCTGAAATATGGCCGATAGCATAAGCCATAGTTACTACTGTGAGCCCGAATGCGAGAGCAACTCCTGCAAATCCGATACCCAGTTCAGGATAAGCAGCTGCCAGTACAGCGCTTCCGCAGCCGCCGAGAACCAGCCAGCATGTACCAATAAATTCTGCAACAAGTTTTTTCATTTTTTTCTGTTTAATTGGTTAAGATTAATCATCTGTTAAAAGAGACCCCGGTTTTTTAAATCCTGATTTACCTGATAAAGGCTCATTGAATCAAAATTATGAATATTTTTTTCTCAGGGTAACCCATGATGCACCTTGATATTTTCAAAGTTTGCAGGAATATCTAAATTTGTGTCAAAGCAATAAACAGGCATAATGAAAAAGTTTAAAAGATTTGAAGGTCTTGTTGCGGCACCATTCACAGCAATGGATAAAGGCGGCAATGTTAATACTGAACTGGTACCTGAATATTACAACTTCCTGAAAAAGAACGGGGTGGTTGGGGCATTTATCAACGGATCTACAGGCGAAGGGGTCTCACTCACTCAGAAGGAGAAACAACTGCATGTTGAAAAATGGGCCGATTGTTTCAAAAAAGACGGAAGTGTCTGTGTAATTAACCTTGTGGGAGGGACATCATACAAAGAGTGTATTGACAATGCAGTAATCTCGTTTGAAGCCGGTATCTCTGCTATTGCTGTCCTGGCGCCATACTATTTCAAACCGGCAGGTGAAGATTACCTGGCAGAATTTGTCGCCATGGTAGGAGAGTCGGTTCCTAAAATGGCGATCTATTTTTATCATATACCTGTTCTCACAGGTGTTAATTTCCCAATGATAAACTTCCTGAAGAAAATATCAGGAATGCTTCCGAACTTTGTCGGGATAAAATATACGCATGAGGATTTCATGGATTTCCTCTCATGCCTGAATTATGATAAGGGGGCATATGAGATGCTCTGGGGACGTGATGAGAACCTTCTTGCAGCGCTGGCCCTTGGTGCAAGAGGTGCAGTGGGGAGTACATATAATTATGCAGCTCCTCTCTATAGTAAGTTGATCAAAGCTTACGATGAGGACAACATGGCTGAAGCCAGAAGGCTTCAGCAGCTTTCGATCAATATGATAACACTGCTAGGCAAATACGGAGGAATGGGAACAGGGAAAGCATTCATGAAATATATCGGTTTGGATTGCGGCGAGTTCCGTCTGCCGGTAAAAAATGTGGACCAGAAAACCTATTCTTTATTCGTTGAAGAGGTCAGAGCTCTTGATATCGACTATCTGTTCTCTGTAAAATGAAGCTGAAAGAAAAATCCTGGTATCCCTGGCTGGTGGTTGCCCTTCTTTGGGGGGTTGCCCTTCTGAACTACCTGGACAGGCAGATGCTTTCCACAATGAAGGCGGCAATAATGGGAGATATCAGTGAGCTGAATACTGCGGAAAATTTCGGAAGGCTGATGGCTGTTTTTCTCTGGATCTATGGACTGATGTCTCCGATGGCAGGATTGATTGCTGACCGCATCAGCCGCAAATGGCTGATAATCGGAAGTCTTGGAGTCTGGTCGGCAGTGACGATGACGATGGGTTTTGCTACTTCTTTTAATCAACTTTATATATTGCGCGCTATAATGGGAGTAAGCGAAGCGCTTTATATTCCTGCAGGACTTGCGCTTATAGCAGATTATCATCGCGGAAATACCAGGTCGCTTGCAATCGGGATTCATATGACAGGGTTGTATACAGGACAGGCTCTCGGTGGATTCGGAGCAACGGTGGCACACAACTGGTCATGGCAGACGGCCTTTCAGAGCTTCGGGCTAACAGGAGTGATTTATTCAATTGTCCTGATCCTGTTATTGTATGAGAAAAGAACTGTTCCCAGCGCTTCACAGGAAAGTGATGATTCATCAGGCGGATTCAGGTCGGTAACTCATAGCCTCTCGGTGCTGTTGGGTTCGATGAGTTTCTGGGTCATCCTCTTTTATTTTGCCACCCCCAGTTTTCCGGGCTGGGGAATTAAAAACTGGCTGCCCACATTATTCTCAGAAAACCTGAGAATTGATATGTCAGTGGCTGGTCCTTTAAGTACAATAACAATTGCTGTTTCATCATTTATCGGAGTTCTCTTCGGAGGCCTGACGGCTGACCGGTGGATAACAAAAAACATTAAAGGCAGGATCTATACCGGTGCAATAGGCCTGACACTGACAATACCTGCACTCATATTAATCGGATTTGGTGAAGGTTTGTTCAGTATAATTGGTGGTGGTATTTTATTTGGAATAGGTTTTGGGATGTTTGATGCCAACAATATGCCGGTACTATGCCAGTTTGTATCGCCAGGTCATCGCGCAGCAGGGTATGGGCTTATGAATATGACAGGAGTTTTTGCCGGAGCACTTGTCACCAACTGGCTGGGTAAATCGACCGATACAGGCAGCCTGGGACCTGATCTTGCTCTTCTTGCAATACCGGTAGCTCTGGCTGTGTTTCTTCAGCTTGCAACAATTAAACCGGTTACGGCAGACAAATTACAGGATTGAATTATTTCTGTTTTTAGTAACTGTCCTTAGGCTCGCTTCCCATTTTAAGTTTCAAGCTACCGCCTTTTACGACCTCCCGGAAAGGAACAAAAGTTCTGTTCAGATCGCTATCATTCAGTAACATCGATTGAATATAAACATTCTCGGGGCTGTTGTTTTCTGCCTCTATCACAAACACTTTTCCCTGATAATATTTGTTGTTCAGACTGATCGATATCTTATCAAAAAGAGGGCTGCCAATGCCAAATGCCGGCACCTGATCTGTTAATCCCTTAACATCAAAAAGCCCCATTCCTGCCATTACTATCCATGCACCCAGCTGACCCTGATCCTCATCCTGTCCAAAACCGTACCCATGGATCCCTTCCGTTCCATAGAAATCCTTACATATGGCCCTGACCCACTTCTGTGTTTTTGAAGGCATTCCGGAGTGGTTGAAGAGGAATGATGTATGGAGGCATGGCTGATTGCCATGGTTATAGGGTTTGGTTATACCTGCAAAGGCATGGATCTCAGTACCGCCGCCAAACAGATCTTTCTGCGATATCAGGAAAATGCTGTCGAGCCTGGTATTGAATTCATCCCTTCCCACGAGGTGTATGAATATTCAAGGGTATGTGAACAGGCAAATCTCCATAGTTCATCCGATCCTTCTCCTTTTTCCATGTATGGGACATAGCCGTATTTTACAAACTTTTCCACATCCATCTTACCTGCTCCGAAAACACGTCCCTCTGATGTTATCTCATTTTTCAGGGATGCTTCATAGCCTTTCTGAATATCGAAATCCCTGATGCCGCACATATATGCAGCAACAATTGCCAGTGGAACCTGGTTGGTCCCTACACCCGATACATATTTGCTGTTGGCAATACCATCGCCAAGCCAGCCGGCATCGTTGTAAACGGTCAGATGGGTATTAATGAAACCGGTAAGGTATTCAGGGTATACCAGGGCCCAGAGCTGTATCAGGTTCCACTGCCCTCCCCATATACCATCAGTATTATAGAACTTAAATTGAGGCTTGTTGTCCGCTCCCGGGGGTATCTGTCCTACAGTGCCATCATTCTTTGGATAAGCGCCGTTTATATCACTTGCCAGGCCGCGTCCCTTCAGTGCATGATAAAGACCAGCACCCTGACCGGTTGCTTCATTCTTTCCCGATTCGGATACCGTTTTATTGAAGATCCCGTAAGATTCCGGTTTCCTGTCGATGTCAGCCGAGAAGTACATTTTTACACTTGCCCCTGTCTGATATTTTTTTACATATTCAGGATAAGTCTCAACGAATCCTTCAATCCGGCCATCTGGCATATATGTAACCCTTGCATCTTTCACTTCACCGCTTTCACCCTGCTTATTTCCGATATCGAAAAGGATGTGTGATTTTTCTCCGGCAGGGAATGTGTAGCGGTGAAAACTTACTCTGTCTGTTGAAGTTACCTCAGCTTTAATATTATAATCCTTTAGAATTACCGAATAGTATCCGGGCTTTAATACTTCATCCTTTTTATCAAATGAAGAGCGGTATCCTTCCCCGTTTGAATCAGGCTTGCCGGGAATAGTTTTCAGTTCTCCGGTTGTTGGCATGAATACCACGCCTCCAACCTGGAACTCATGGAAATTTGGGAATCCTTCAATGGATGTATGCCTGAAATCATATCCGACAGCTTCCCATCCGGTCAGGTTTCCAAGATGCCCGTCTGTTGATGGACCGGGTTTTGCCATTCCGAACGGATTCGATCCGGGAGCAACATGAAACCACCTGCAGTGTGCCGTTCCGATCATAGGGTCGACATATTGTGTAAGGTCTTCAGATTCCGGAACCGAAGCAGTCTTGCATGAAAAGGTTATGATGAGTAATATAAGTATGATCAGTATAAATGTAAATTTCTTCATAGAGCAGAGTTTAGAATTATTATTTGCCAAATTTAGGAGAAAAGCAGAGATGTTCAAAAATAAGGGACACGCCATGAAAATTATAGAACGGAAATAGGGTCATTTCCTGTAGGGACACGCCATGGCGTGTCCCTACTTATACCCTTGTCTAAATTGTAGGTTCATGCCATGGCATGAACCTACTTTCTAGTTGTCCGGTACATATCATACCAGAATAATGATACTTCCGCATATGAATAATTCTGTGTTTTGAAAAGTTTAGTGTTGAAGTATTTCTTGTCAGCCATACCATCTATTTCCTCTTTACTCTTGTTTATTCCGAAATTGTAAGCAGTAGCCAGAAATTTAACTCTGTCACGTTCGTTCATCCTGCCGGTCCTGAATTTTCTGTCAGCTATTTTGATGAAAGCGACCAGATATACGAATTCACTTTTAGGATCTTCAAGGTCGGTAACGATTGATTTTCTGTAATCCGAAATGTTGTCAAAGTCATCTGGCTGCTTAAAAATTATATCTGACCGGCGTTCGGTAACAGCAGGCGCCTCACGGCGGATTATCTCCGCAAATGATGGTTTCATCTGGAACTGGCCGATTGAGAAATTGGCATATGTTTCCCCAAGATTAATATAAAGTGCTTTTAAAAGGGTTATTTCCATCTTATCGCGCAAGGCAGAATACCTGACAAGTTCAGGGAATATTACAGCTATGGCCAGATCATATGGAATATTGCTTTTTTCAAGAATGGGTTTCATCCAGCTCCTGTTCTCCTTTTCATATGAGAGTGCCTTGTCCCAGTCTGATCCAAAAACCTCAGAATAGGCCACTGATTGCGTCAAGGCAAATACCGGGAGTATGGAAAAAAGAAAAAAGAGAGATAAGAATCTCACTGTCAGAACGGAATCTTACACTTCATTATCGAATTCTTTTTTGGCGAATAATACATGTAAGCAAGGTAGATTTTACCGTCAACTTTCATGAGCAGAGGATTGAAGAGTTCGGGGAGTGTAGTTTTATCGCTTAAGCTGAGTGTTCCGTAACTGTACCATGCAGTTCGGGTATTGTCGGAACTGATGAAAAAATCTGCACCTGCCTGCTCACTGGTAACTGTATGGATTGTTTTACCATTCAGGTCCTGTATTTTGTCCATAGAAGTTACAAGTATATCATCATACTTCATGTTGTTGTTCAGATTTGCGCCATAATTCGGATCTAAAGTGGCTCCCGGAATGTTGGTAATCAGTTTGGCAAGCATGCTGTTTGGTCCGCCACCCTGCATCATTTTCTGCTGCATTTCCGCTGCATATTTCATTGCCAGATCTATTCTCTCCTGATCTGTTTTTGCCTCTTTCATGGCCTTATCCATAGCGTCGCCCTGGTCAGCAGTGACAACAATGTTTTCAACTACAACTGCAGCAAACTTATCTTTTGATTTAGTGACTTTAATATTATTTATCCGGGCATAAGGACCATAGCTTTTTCCAGCGAAGGTTATCAGAAATTTATCTCCCGATTTTGTTATGTACGGGTTGCCCTCCCAGGAATTTTTTTTAGTATCGGTATCAGTATCAGAATCGGAATCAGTGTAGGTATTATGGCTCATAACACTCTCAAACCCTTTTAACCTTTTATCTCCTGGCTTAAATGGTCCTGCAGTTACGCCATTCTCTACTATATAATAATTATCAGCGTGCAGGTCTTTGGCAAGGATTCTTCCATCGTCTGAAATACTTATTGTTAACTCAGTATAATCGAGCTGGAGTTTTCCTCCCATATCCATTACGAGTTCTGCATCAGCGCACGCTGAAGCAGGTTCCGGCTGGTTGGATTTATTATTGGATCTGCCGAGAAGCTCGTCAGTCATTGATTTCGAGACCTTCTTTAACAGACCCTGCGAAGTGGCTGAGGATGAAAATATAAAACTGATTATCAGAATAAAATATAATGCTCTTTTCATATCCTTTGTTTTAATTTAATCTCAAAGATAGTTATAACTTTTATGATCTGTAATGACAGATATGCCCCATAATATTATTTTATAGTAAGAATATTTTTCTCGAATGCCGGTGAGATATAGGTCGGATCAAAATCCGGATTCCTTGTTATTTCACCGGTAAGATGATTGATGTAACCTTTTATGAACTGGTGTGGCAGGATAAAAACAGGTTCCGCATTCTCATTCCGTAAAGGCAGCTCTTCTGTTAAAACATTTTCAAAGGAGATATTTTTAAGGCCTGCTTTTTTGATTTCACCGGAAAACTTCCTGACAGTATCATTTGCTATTGAGATTATTACAAGATAATGTCCGTAATACTTCTGGCTGTTATGCTTAATTATCATATCCAGTTTGTCCCTGGTAACCGGTAATGCGGTCTTGTAAAAAGAGTTGACAAACCTGAAACCGACCTTAAGGATATTTCTGGCATCTGCCTCATCGCGGGTATAATGCATATAAATTTTCTGCTTATCTTCATTTTCAAGAATGAAATCAGTTGTGCTTTCCTCCATGAATTTATCATGGTTTGCACGCTGATAAAGTCCGGCTTTATTTATCTCCTTCAGGAATTCCATCATTTCATCAAGGCTTCTGGTCTTTTCCAGACCAGCCAGTTTCTTCACGGTTGTTTCAATAAAAATATTCTTTTTCGACAATTGTAAATGCAGAAAAATAATGTAAACAAGCAAACCTGCAATAATAAAAGCTTCCAGAATCTGCAAAACCATTTTATCGGAATTTAGGTTATTGTTTTTTATAAAGTTATAACACAATTACTTTACCTCAAAGAAAAGAATCAGGAATTTTTATCAAAAGTAAATCAATATTCTTTAGTAAGATATGTACATCATCTGACCACCACTTCCGGAATTACCAAAACGTGGATTAACTACATTGTTGTATATCGAACCGAATGTATATGAAAATCCAAAATTAGTCCAGTAACTGAATTGTGTTGCAATCTCTTTCCTCCTGAGCAGTACCTCTTCTGTGGTTGCGCCTCCTTTAACAAGTCCCAGCTGATCGTGGATCAGCGATGCTCCTCCTCCCAGGTTCAGCGATAATCCTTTGGCTATTCTCAATTCAAATCGTCCGAATACAGAAAGATTGTTTAAACTCCAGTCATGCAGATAATTGCTGTACTCAGCACTTATGTCGATCGTTCCCCATTTCTGCACAACCTCATAAGCTGCCAGAATTGAATGTTGAAGATGTGCTTCGCTCGTTTTATCATAGATTGTTGTATCAATATATACAGCAGCATTATAACCTATTGAATATAAAAGCCTGAGCTGCCTGCGAGTAGCTTCGGAATATGGGAATAGATCATATTCAATTCCAGGCATTACAATAACTGAATTTTTCAGATTTCTGTAACTGCCGGCCCCAAGATTTATAGTGCCTCCGACTGACCAGTGGTCGGAAATGCTTTTTACTATCAGACTGCTGAATGATCGTGAAGTATTTTCGCTGGAAATAATCTCTTCATCTATGTCGAATTTCTCAATACTGTACCCATATCTTGCTCTTAAGCTGATTTTCCAGGCCTCAGTCACCCTGGATGCAGAAACATTACCATTCAGATAAGTTGTTTCATATGATTGTTCTTTATTGAGGTATCCGTTAATTGAAGCCCTGAATACCCAGCTGTTCCATCTGTCAGTTGAAACCTTTTCGGACATCGGCTGTGTATATGTTATTTTCAGGTGTTTTGCCAGAGGGGTTCTGGCTACAAAACGAATCAATCCCAGTTGTAGTGTATTCACCTGCTTGATCCTTGTTTCATCGTCGGTTTCATCCGGTGGTGAGGTGAAAGAAAGAGTATCAGCCATTCCTTTGTATTGGTTCTGTCCGACAAAAAAATAGGTATATTCACGTCCTCCGGAACCGGTATGCTGTACAGTTGAAATAATATATACTCCGGCGTCTTTGATATCCCTCACATAGTTTATATATGGAATTTCCTTCCGGATGTAATCTGTGTTTTCCATATAAACATTGAGGGCATCTTTCCGAAGGGTATCGGTTAAAATGCTGTTTAATTGCGAATGAGCCTCAATAAAAAAGGCTGTTGAAAGCAGAATTATCATGATACTTTTCATGGCAGGCAATGTGATATTATATCAGAAGCCCGAAGGTATAAAACGAATCGGTTACTGTCAAATGAAAAATTCTGTTTAACAAATAATTATCAAAAAAAAGAAATCCGGCACCAAACAAGGAAGCCGGATCTCATGGAAGATATTAAGGAATGAAAAAACAGGAATTACTTTTGTTTTGAAGAGTATTGACCGGCAGGCATTAACCCGTCATCTGTGATCTTCCAGAAACTGTAACCTTCCTTGTGTTCCAGCGGATAATCATTATCCCCTTTATCAAAATTACGGTTCATGTCTAAAAGTCTTTCAAGCGATGAATCAATTCTAAGAATTGTGCCTTCAGGCAGATTGATTGTTATTTCAATATTATCAACCGACCATCTGCGACCCGCGGGAATTGTAAAATAGTCATCAAAGAATATTGTATCACCACTTATATTATAGTTATAGATCAGCTCCTTTGTATTGTTAAATGCTTTGATTTCATTGCTGCCATATGACTCCATTTTAACGGAAATGCCTGAAGGTTCTTCAGAGGTATTCTCAATTTCGAGTTCAGGCGAAATATAGAGTTCCATCTTTTCATTATTTATGAGGACAGAATAATCTTCAGTATTAAAAGGCAGTGTATTTTCGGTTATAAGATCCGACACCCTGTTTGCCGCAAGAATATGGATTGTGTCTGATGGATTATTGAGGGGGATCTTTGATGTGGATCTCGATTTTTCGGCAAAGCTTACTTCTTCACTGAACAGAAGTATTACCAGCGCAGTAAGAGAGAGGGTCCATACAACAATAAGTATAAGGCTTATTGCTCCGTCATTTGCCCTGAACCAGAATATCATCTTAACACCCCAGTAAATAAGTGCGAGCAGGGGCAGAATCAAAACCAGTGAACCCAGGATGATAATCCATGGAAAAACAGCAGGGGAAACCAGATAGTTAATAAACTCAGGGAGATATACAATATTGAAGTCCAACGCATTTGTTGAGAAAGCTCCCGGCATTTTGAAAACGAAGATCAGAACAAATGTCAGCAGGAAGATGAATCCTGTAAGCAGTAGAAAAGCGCCAACAAATACAAGGAAGATCCGGAGTATGATGAACAATACCCTGCCTGCGGCCCGGAACGATTCATTTAATGCATTTCCCACCCTCGAGGTCTGGTAATAGCCCTTATTGTAGGAAGGTGAATATGTTGTATTATTCCCTGGAGATTGTCGTCTCTGTGCCATCACCCTGCCATATTCATTCCCATACATTTCCCTTCTCCTGATCTCGTTGTTTGCGACCGGCAATGCAACCCAGAGAATGAGGTAAACAAAAAATCCAACCCCGAAGAATACCGTAAAAATGACAAACAGGATTCTTAATAGAACGGGATCTGTATTAAGATATGCCCCAATGCCGCCGCATACTCCTGAAATTATTGTATCATCAGGATTCCGGTAGAGCCTTTTTCTCCTGAAGCCAGTATCTGCAAGCTCTTCTTCGGTTTCTGCACTTTCAAAATCCTCAGGTTTGCCAATGATCAGAATCATCGATTCCACATTCTCTTTTGAAATCACCCCGGCTATCCCTTTCTGTGAGTTGAAGATCTCAGCGATCCGTGATTCAATATCCTCAATAGTTTCATTTCCTCCCCTTGTGTTCCTGAACCGGAGGTCAATAGCCTGAAGATAATCACGTAGTATCTTAAATGCATCTTCGTCAATTTTAAAAAGAGTGCCGGCGAGGTTTATATTTATGGTTTTGTCCATTATGCTCAGTATTAAATGGTTAGTTTATTTAACTGGTTCTGATCCTGTTTACTGATTCTACAAGTTCCTGCCATGAGTTATCCAGATCGGCAAGATAGTTTCGTCCTGAATCGGTGAGTTCGTAATATTTGCGGGGAGGCCCCTGCTGTGATTCTTCCCACCGGTAGCTAAGCAGACCGGCATTTTTCTGCCTGGTCAGAAGCGGATAGAGAGTACCCTCCACTACAATCACTTCTGCTTCCTTGAGTTCCTTTATTATGTCGCTTGCATAACAGGAATTCCTGGACAATACTGACAGAATACAGTATTCCAGTATCCCTTTTCGCATTTGAGCCTTTGTGTTTTCTAAATCCATATTGTTGAATTTAACGGGTTTACAACTTCATATTTTTCCTTACGGTATCAAACTCCTTTTTCACGGCATCCTTTATATTGTGAATATTCACCGGATCGCCCTTCATTTCAATTTTCTGGGCGGTCGATCTGGCTTCGGGAAGAACTATGTAAAGGATAAGGTAAATTAATGCCCCTATACCTCCGGCAAGTACAAGTGCAATAAAGATAATCCTGATAATCAGGGGCTCAATGTCCCAGTATGCACCCATACCGGCACAAACACCTCCGATTATTCGATTGTCCGGATCGCGGTACATCCTGTGATAGCCCGGTGTTGAAAATTTTTCACGGGTGGTCTTTCCTCCGTTATCTGAAATATCTTCAGGTGTGCCCATCACTGAAATGGCCTGTTGCACATCATCAATATTGATAACCTGCTTAAATGAAGTTAATCTGGCACGGAATATTTCCGCCATACGGGTTTCGATATCCGAAAGGATCTCGGAAGAGCTCTCTTCTCCTGCAAAGTGGAGTTCAAGGTTCCTCAGATACCTCTTGAGTTCGGCATATGCATCCTCGTCGATATTGAAAGAGTAACCTCCGAGATTGATGCTTACTGTGATTTTCATGGTTGTCTGTGTTTTTTACTACTGTTTAATACAAGTAACATTACAATACAAAGATATATATAAATAATTATACTATGCAATACATAGTACTAAATAAATGTAAATAATTTTACATTTATTTTATAAATGACAGTAAATCAATTATGTAACAAAACAGGTTTTTTTATTATTTTTAAAGGAGAAAGGCCGAAGGTGAAGCGCTGATGGCATAGCCGTCAACCTGAGTCTGAAAAAGTTTATTCAGGGAGGATCATTTAAGGCAAAAGGATTTTGATATCGAAATGCTGTTCGGTAATAACATTTTCCCCTCCTTTTGAAGCTAATCTTTCATCACATCTTTATTTATCCTGCTTGTAAGAAGGTGATTCCTCAATACATCTCCTTCGCAGGTTATTGGAATGACACTTGTTGTAAGGGAGGCAAGGGGGAAGGAAGCAGCGGCGATTCAATAGTCATTTTATCAGAGAATCATCATTCAAGTGAATCGCCGCTGCTTCCTTCCTCCATACACTCAAAAAAATGTGTCATCCCGAAACTCATCCACCCAAGGACACATCTCTAAAGCAATGAATATGAGGTGGATGAGTTGAGGGATCTCCCAATCACTAAAACGGATATTTTATTAACTCATTCTTGTTATTTGGAAGATACATCTACAATAGTGATAGTGAGAAAAAGATGTGACGAAAGATTAGCTTTTGAAGGAGGGGTGGCCGCAACACAAAGATAGTTAAGGTATTGCAAAAGCTCGTTGCGGCCGGGGTGGTTGATTAGTTTATCAGATTTCTTCCTATTTTTTATTGAAAACTTTCCTTATCTCACTTTTAAAATATTCAGTTTCATGGAACAATATTTTGTTTCCAGAGCATAATACTGTGAATCCAAAGCACTCCAGGTATTTATCACTTATTTCATCTTCCTGTAATTTGTGATATTCCCCGTGGGCATCTCCGTCAAATTCGATTAAATCAACCACCCCGGCCGGGAAATGAGTCTTGTAAACATCAGATAATCAATTATCCCGGCCACCCCTCCTTCAGAAGGAGAGCCTGCCCCGCTTTGGCGGGGGGAAACTTTATATAGTCCCTGTATTTACAATACTACTCTAAGGTGGAAGGCAATGGCATCAGGGGCAAATGATTATATTTATCAGATTAAAAAAAGTAAAATGAAGAAATACAAATGGGGGATACTGACTGCCGGTAAGATGGCGGCGAAATTTACCAGGGCGCTTAAACTACTCGATAACGCAGAACTATATGCAGTTGGAGCCAGCGATCAGGGAAGGGCAGATCATTTTGCCACTGAATTTGGATTTAAGAGGTCTTACTCAAGCTATGAAGAACTTGCTTCAGACCCGAAGGTGGACATAATCTATATAGCATCACCTCATTCACACCACTTTGAACATACCATGCTTTGTCTGAAGAACCGGAAAGCTGTATTATGCGAAAAGGCATTTTCGCTCAACAGCAGGGAAGTTAAGGTTATGATCGGCGAGTCGCGAAAACAGGGTGTGTTCCTTATGGAAGCTCTGTGGCCTCCATTTCAACCCATCTATAAAAAAACCAGGGAGGTCCTGCAGAGCGGCGAGGCAGGAAAACTGATCCATCTCGATGCCAGGTTCGGATTTCAGCCGCCATTTGATCCGGTTGACAGAAAGTACAATCTCGCGCTGGGAGGAGGATCACTTCTTGATATTGGTATATACCCTGTTATAGATGTTCTTTATTTTATGGGGATCCCTGATGAGGTATCGGCCAAAGCTTCATTTACTGAAACCGGTTCGGAACACTCTATCTGTATTACTTTCTGCTACAAGGATGGAAGAATGGCAACAGTTTACAGTTCATTCCGCACCGCTGCAGGGATAGCATGCACTCTCTATTGCGAAAATGGTAATCTGTTGTTTTCACGTGGACGTGACATGTCGCAAAGGCTTACTGTTTCACTTAACGGGAAAGAGAGTAAGGAGTATTCGCTTCTGCCCGACGGAATGGGTTACCAGTTCGAAGCTGCAGAGGTTATGAAATGCCTCGAAGCAGGCAGAATTGAAAGTGAAATTGTCCCTCATTCTTTCAGTCTTGATCTTATGAAAGCACTCGATAGTATCCGTAATTCTGCCGGTATTGTCTTTCCGGGCAGAGATTAAAAACAGAAATATTTATTGTTTAAATATGTGAGATCCTGCAGAATGAACTTTTCTTCCTCCTGATTTGTTAATTAATTGTAATAGTTTATAATTCACATATTTAAACCCATATAAATGAGGCTTTTAAGTTTTTTTTTGATTAACTGTCTGTTTCTGTTTCATTACAACTTTGCGTTCAGTCAGAATACCGATGCCAATGTTTTCGGCGATGTTAAATCCAATGGGGAGCATATTTACTTTGCCAGTATCATTATTGAAGGAACAACCAGGGGTACAACAACAGATGAGACGGGTCATTATATGCTTATTAACCTCCCTGAAGGAACCCATGTTCTGGTAGCGAGTTTCCTGGGGTATAGCACCGAAAGAAAGACCGTAACTGTTAGAAAAGGGGAGACACAGGAGGTGAATTTTGAGCTTAAGGAGGAGATGATGGCATTGAAATCAGTGGTTGTTACAGGAACAAAGACAGCTAAAAGACAGACAGAATCTCCGGTAATTGTAAACATACTTGACAGCAAATCATTAAGCCTGGCACAGGCCTGCAATATTTCAGAAGGACTTAAATTTCAATCCGGTCTGAGGGTAGAGACTGACTGTCAGACATGCAACTATACTCAGTTGAGAATGAACGGTCTCGGAGGTTCATACTCACAGATACTTATTAACGGACGGCCTATCTTCAGTCCGCTCACCGGTTTATACGGGATGGAGCAGATACCTTCTAATATGGTGGAGCGCATTGAGGTAGTAAGAGGAGCCGGATCAGCTTTATACGGCTCAAGTGCCATAGGTGGAACAGTAAATATAATTACAAAAATACCACAGGAGGGCGGATATGATTTTGGAACAACATTCCAGAATATTAACGGTGAAGCGAATGATTTTATGCTGAATGGCAACGTAAACATGATTAACCGTTCACGAAATGCAGGAGCAACCGTCTTTGTCAGCAAGCGTGACAGGGATTGGTATGATCATAACGGTGACAACTTTTCCGAACTTCCGGAATTGAAAAACAACTCATTTGGAGTGACTGCATTTTTTAGTCCGACACCAAATCAGAAAATTGAAATGAATTTCAGCAGTCTTTATGAGTACAGGTATGGCGGTGAAATGGTTGATAAGCCAGCCTATAAGGCCCAGCAATCAGAAGAAAGGACTCATAATGTTCTGATGGGAGGCATAGATTATCAGTTGAATTTCAATGAAGAGAGCAGCTCCTTTATAACCTATTTTGCAGGCCAGACCACAGGCAGGAAGCACTACACCGGTACTATGCCTGATTCCCTTTTGGATATAGCTGAACATGTTATTGATCCTCCTTATGGAAATACATCAAATATTACTTTGCAGGCAGGTACACAGGTTAACCACAGGATAATGGATTTCATAACCGGGAAGAACGTTTTAACAGCCGGCATTGAAGCTGTTTATGATGATGTGCTTGACTCAATTCCTGCATATAATTATGGTATTGACCAGACGACTCTGAATTTTGGCGCATTTGCACAGAGTGACTGGGAAATTACTCCTTCATTAAGTTTTCTTGCAGGACTGAGAGGGGATAAGCATAACTTTGTTGACAAACTGATTTTGAGTCCGAGATTGTCTTTTTTGTACAAACTCAGGGACTTCACACAGTTCAGGCTGACATGGGGACAGGGATTCAGGGCACCTCAGGCATTTGATACTGATATGCATATAGCCTTTGCAGGAGGCGGGGTTTCAAGAATTCAGCTGGCTCAGGGGCTCAGGGAAGAACGTTCGAACAGCGTGAGCGCTTCAGTTAATTATGATAAAACAGCAAAAACATTCATTGCCGGATTTACATTTGAAGGATTCTATACAAATCTCAATAATGTATTTTATCTCCAGCCAATTGGAAATGATGAATTTGGAAATCTTTATGAGAAACGTAACGGAGCAGGAGCTTCTGTTCAGGGTATTACAGTTGAACTCAGGGGAAATTATAATAAGAAGATTCAGCTTGAAGGCGGCATTACTCTGCAAACCAGTCTGTTCGATGAACCGATTGAGAATATTCCGGGACTGGATCCAAAACGTCCATTTCTGAGGTCTCCGAATGAATACGGATATCTGACGCTTTCATTTACTCCGGATAATAAATTCAATGCCTCATTTAACGGGGTCTTTACGGGCCCGATGGAAATCGCACATTTTGCAGGAGCCCCTGAACAGCAGACTAATGAGTACGTAACCACAGAATCTTTTACTGAGCTGGGAATGAAGGTTGGCTATACATTTTCATTTGAGTCGATTAAATCCGGGATAGAATTTTCTGCAGGCATCAAAAACTTATTCAACTCATATCAGAATGATTTTGACAGTGGCAAATACAGGGACAGCAATTACATTTACGGACCATCAACCCCCCGGACATTTACATTTGGTGTCAAAATAAAATCACTTTAGTCCACGGGCAGCAGGAAATACTTATTTTTACAACATGCAAGGGATATATCCTTTGCTGTAAAGGATGAGTACCTCTGATTCAGAAATTAATAATGAAGCTGCCTTTTACAGGAAAAAGCTCCTTCTCAGCACAGTTATCCCGATAATTGTGGTCTTTCTGATATGGCTGGTTAAGATTATTGAGATTCTCTTTGGAATCGGTTTTTCATACCTTGGCATTCACCCGCTTTCATCTGACGGTCTTGCCGGAATAATCCTGTCTCCTCTTATTCATGCTGATTTCAATCATTTGTTCAATAATACCCTTCCACTGTTTTTTCTTTCAGTTGCATTGTTCTTTTTCTATTCTGAAGTTGCACTTAGAGTATTCATTCTTACATGGGTTTTATCAGGTATTCTTGTGTGGATTGCCGGAAGGGAGGCATGGCATATAGGTGCCAGCGGAGTTGTTTACGGGCTGGCTTCATTTCTGTTTTTCAGTGGTATCATAAGAAAATATTTCAGGCTTATTGCATTGTCCCTTTTAATTGTATTTCTTTATGGTTCAATGGTATGGGGCATTTTCCCCGGCGTATACCGGAATGTATCCTGGGAATCGCATATGCTGGGCTTCTTCGCCGGGATAGCTTTAGCGGTCTGGTACAGGAAAGAAGGCCCCCAGGCACCGGTATATGAATGGATGGAGGAAGAGGAGGAGGAGAAGGAGGAAGAGGTGAGAGGTGAGAGGTGAGAGGTTCCCTCCTGTGAGGGGTTGGGGGTGGGTTATTCATAGATAGAGACCTTTCTTACTATATTGGATTATTTAATTTTTAAACATATCATTAAAGAATGCCTGATCTCTCGATCATAATAGTCAGTTACAAGGGATATGAACGTCTGAAACAATGCCTTGAATCTTTGAATTCTTTCAGCGGCAGTAACCTCAGTACTGAAGTGATAGTAGTCAATAACTGTCCGGGAGATGATGCTATCAGCAGTTTTACGAATCTCTATCCCCGATTCAGGTTCTTTAATAATGAGGTAAACGGAGGCTATGCGAACGGATGTAATAAAGGTGCGGGTTTTGCTTACGGTCAGTATATTCTTATTCTGAATCCTGATACAATTGCAACAGAAGGAGCACTGGAAGAATTAGTAAAGACAGCAAAATCAAATCCTGAATTTATGATCACCTCATGCAGGCAGGTAAATGAAAAAGGAAAAGAAAGCATTGCCTGGGGTCCGTTTCCCGGTTTCCGGAATCTTACAGGCTTTATGCGGGCAATTCTCAGGACAGGATTTCAAAGTCAGATCAGGGTAAAAGAAGGCTATTCCTCAGATGTATTTTTCCCTGACTGGATCTCTGGTTCCGTGGTTCTTATCAGTAAGGAGAATTACCTCAGGCTTAATGGATTCGATGAGGATTTCTGGATGTATTTTGAGGATGTTGATCTTTGTAAGCGGGCTCGTGATATGGGAGGAGAGGTGGCTTTCTGCAATTATGTGTCAATTGAGCACAATCATGGAGGCAGTTCCCGGATTAATAAAAAGACAGCATCCATTACAAAAGCAGAGGTACTCATCTCAAAGCACATTTACATGAATAAACACAGATCAGGGCCGGATAAATTCCTGATCCACTCTTTCATGGTAATCAATAACCTTCTGTCGGCGGGCCTCATAGCTTTACCCGGGCTTATATTCTTTTTCATTCCAAAACTCTTTTTGAGAACACTGATCTTTATAAGAATTATTGATTACTATACCGGAGTTTTACTGAAATTTAGCTGGGATACTCCAAGGTCAGTAAATTACAGAAAAAAATAGTCCTTGATAACGTAAAGCAATAATCCTTAAAGTGTTAAAAAACATTAATTTTTAGCCGCTCTGGTGCTGCCATAAATTTATCTGATGATTTTATCACCATATTTGTCCCGAAACAGGATCTCCTGATTAAATAAAATGATTTCAGGGATAAATGTGTTTGAACTATTGGATATTGTAACTCTTTTATGAGCAATAAGATATTAGCTGTTTTTTTTGTTATTTGTGGATTATTGTCTGCAGAATCTGTTCAATCGCAGGCTGCTGATGAAAAAAAAGATACCATAAGGGTGGATGCCCTGAAGTTTTTTCTTGATTGCCGGTCATGTGACATGAACTACACAAGGCAGGAGGTCCCTTTCGTAAATTATGTAAGAGATACCCGTGAGGCTGAGGTTTACCTGCTTGTTACGAGTCAGGGAGCAGGAAGCGGGGGTACCCAGTATACATTTCAGTTCCTTGGCCAGGGCAAATTTAAGGGCATGGCTGATACACTTATCTATACCAGCAATCCTGATGAAACATGGGCAATTATCAGGGAAAAAAAAACCCATATGATCAAACTGGGGCTAATGAGGTATGTTGCCAGAACTCCACTTTTTGATGAAATAGATATAAAGAATAATGGTGAAATAAAGCAGCATGAGGCTGAGGATAAGTGGAATAACTGGGTTTTTCAACTTCAGACAAATCCAAGATACAATGCTGAAGCGACATACAACAGAGTCTCGCTTTATAATTCAATCGAAATCACAAAGGTTACACCAGATCTGAAATTCGAGGTAGAGATAGATCAGTTTACCAATAACCAGACTTTTATAGAAGATGAGGCAGTGACCGAATATAAGGTTAACAGCAGGTCGATTGACAATCTGATTGTCTTCAGTCTTGGCAACCACTGGTCGGCCGGACTTAACACTGATCTTGGCTCCTCAACTTCGAATAATTATAACCTGAACGCAGTAATTCTGCCAACAATTGAATATGATATCTTTCCTTATTCCGAGGCAACACACCGGCAATTCAGGATCCAGTACAGTATCGGTTATCAGTATTGTAATTATATCGATACAACTATTTACTACAAGATTACCGAAAACTTATTCAGACATGGAGTAAGAGCAGCATACCAGATTCAGAAAAAATGGGGCAATATAAACTTTTCGGTTTCTGCATCAAATTATCTGAATGATTTTTCTAAGAACAGAGTTGATTTCTGGGGATTTACAAGATTGAGGATAATAAAAGGTTTGTCACTCTCAGTTAATGCAGGGGTATCTTACATTAATAATCAGCTTAACCTGGCAATCGGAGACCTGTCAGAAGCAGAAAGGTTATTGCGGCTGAAACAGCAGGCTACCAATTTCTATCTGCAGGGGGGCGTCGGCCTTAGCTATACATTCGGATCAATTTACAATAATGTTGTGAATCCCCGCTTCGGAAACAGCGGAGGTAATAATTATGACTAGAAATTGCATTTTAATTATAGGTTTTTGCTATTTTTATGTAGCTGACTAATACCTATAGTAAAAGTGGATTCTGTCCGGGCCGTTTGGTTTTGCAGACGCTTGAGAAGATATTCGGGCCGGTTGTTGCCTGAATCAGTCAAATTATTACCTTTAAGGCGACTTTTTTTGAACCTGAAGATACCTTTTCTCATGAATGACAAACCTGTTGCAGTTGTTACCGGAGCAAGCAGAGGAATAGGCAGGTCGGTTGCAATTGGTCTTGCAGCTGAAGGCTATGACATTGCTGCCATAGCACGATCGACTGACAGTGAAGGCATGGAGATTCTTGCTGCAGAAGTCGCTAAAACAGGTTCTCAGTTTTTTCCGGTCGGACTCGATATTTCATGTACAGGATGGCATAAAGAGGTGGTAAAGAATATACTTGAGAGGTATGGCAGGATTGATGTATTGGTCAATAATGCAGGTGTTGCACCGCTTCAGAGAAATGATATACTGGATATGACTGAGGAGAGCTACGACAGGCTGATGAATATCAATCTTAAAGGTCCGGTGTTCTTTGCCCAGAAAGTGGCCAGGGAAATGGTTTGGCTCAAAGACCATATTGAAGGTTATAAGCCGGTAATTGTATTTATAACATCGGTATCAGCAGCACTTACTTCAACTAGCAGAGCCGAATACTGCGTTTCAAAAGCCGGACTAAGCATGGCCTCATCAGTATTTGCCGACCGGCTTTCCCGTGAAGGGATACTTGTATATGAAGTACGACCGGGGATCATAGAGACTGACATGACTATAAGAGTGAAAGACAAATATGATAAACTGATAAATGAGGGACTCATTCCTCAAAAGCGGTGGGGCCAGCCATCCGATATCAGCAAGGCAGTTGCATCACTGGCAAGAGGCGACTGGGCATTCTCAACAGGGACTATATTTGAGATCAGCGGAGGTCTGAATATTCACAAACTCTGAGGTAACAACCATCCAGGATTGTAAGATTTTTTAATGAACCTTGAACAAAAGGCTTAATTACAGCGTTTGTTTGGTAAATATTAATATAAAATTATGAAAAAAACATTATCATTATTAACACTATCTGCACTGATGATATTTAGTCTGAATGCACAGCAGAAGCTAACTGCAGATGCTGGCAAATCAAAACTGGAATGGTTAGGTGAAAAAGTTACAGGCAAACATGAAGGAATAATTAACCTGCAATCGGGTTGGCTCAGCTGGAAAGAGAATAAAATCCAGTCGGGAGAGTTTATCATTGATATGAGCTCGATAACAAGTTTTGAAAATCTTGATAAGCTTGTCGGTCATCTGAAATCCGATGATTTTTTTGGAGTTGAGAAATTTCCGACAGCAAAACTTGTTATTTCTGAAAGCACTTCATTTGAAAAAGGTACAGCAACTGTAAAAGGTAACCTTACTATAAAAGGAGTGACTCAACCGGTAGAATTTAAAGCATCATATCAAAAAAAGGATGACGGGAACTGGTTTTTTGCCAATATCATAGTTGACAGAACAAAGTATAACGTTCGATACGGATCAGGGTCATTCTTCGATAACCTTGGCGACAAAACCATCTATGATGAATTCAAACTGAAGGTCAGTCTGGTGGTTAAGTAAAACTTTGGCAGACCGGGTCTGAAGATTTTCCCGCAGATTCCGCAGATCAGCGCAGAAGAAATCTGCGAAAATCAGCGAGATTTGCGGGAACTTTTTTTTACAATTATCAAAAACCGGACTATTTTTTGGTAAAGTCGTAAATCATAACAATCTTGTATTATTAAAATTAAGGATTGTATGACTAATGATATTACTGCCAATAGCGGACGCCGCAAACTGGTAACAGCGGGATATTTAATCCCTTTTATTCTTGTTACATCACTGTTTTTTTTATGGGGTTTTGCTCACAGCCTTCTGGATGTCCTGAATAAACATTTCCAGGAAATACTGGGTATAACCAAAGCCATGTCGGGATGGGTTCAGGCTGCTCTCTACGGGGGGTATGCCGTAATGGCTATTCCGGCAGGATTGATCATGAGCCATATAGGATATAAGAAAGGTATTATCTTCGGATTATTGCTCTATGCGGCCGGGGCATTCCTGTTTTTACCTGCTGCTGAGATACAGACATTTCAATTTACACTCTTCTGCCTGTTTGTAATTGCATGCGGACTGACATGTCTCGAAACTGCAGCAAATCCTTACTCAACCGTGCTCGGACCGAAAGATACCTCAGAGCAGAGACTTAACTTTTCACAATCATTCAACGGACTGGGGTGGATCATCGGGCCAACAGTCGGGGGATGGTTCATCTTCGGTGCAGCTGAAGCAGGAGAGGCCAATAAATTTGATTCAATGATAATGCCATATATGATTATCGGAATCCTGGTACTGCTTGTTGCCATCATGTTCGTTTTTACCAAATTGCCGGATATTCATGAAGGAGAACACGATAATCGGGGTGATAAAGGCAAATACAGCCAGCTTTTAAAATTCGGTCATTTTAAGTTTGCTGTGGGAGCTCAGTTTCTTTATGTGGCAGCACAAACAGGAATCAACAGCTTCTTCATCAATTATGTGACCGAAACAATGCCCCAGTTCAGCAATGAGAAGGCAGCTTACCTGCTTTCACTCGGTTTTGTTTTCTTCATGATAGGCCGGTTCTCGGGAAGCGTAATGATGACCTGGTTCAAACCTAACCAGATGCTTGCCTTTTATGCCGGGGTAAATGTTCTGACAATGCTGTTTGTAATACTCGGGCTGGGATGGATATCACTTATATCTATATACATCACTTATTTCTGCATGTCAATAATGTTCCCGACGATTTTTGCTCTTGGCATAAAGGATCTCGGGGGACTCACCAAGAAAGGATCTTCCCTTCTGGTTATGATGGTAGCAGGCGGTGCTGTATGCCCAATGCTTATGGGCTGGATTGCCGATGTGTCAAATATGGCTACAGGTTTTATTGTTCCTATGGTTTGTTTTGCGGTGATACTGATATTCGGTTTAAAAGGATACAAGGTCAGGAGTAATGCATAGCTGAATTAAGAATTTATTATTCGGCAATCTTCTCATTTATCATCTGTCCAAGCTTTTTGCCCTGTTCTGCCCCGATATCAACGCTGAACATGTAGTGAATTCCTCCATATACACGGCTTATTGAAACTTCTTCGGCAGCTTCATTAAAAGAATTGAAGTGCCTCTGCATGCCTATATATCTGAGATCGCTTGTATCCTGGAAAGCAAAATTATCACCAAAAACTGAAGTCAGGACTTCTGCAGCAGCAGCTGTTATGGTGCTGTGTCCGCTGGTATACTCGGGGAACGGCGGGGTCTGAAGGTATGACATCCAAGTATCGTCAAGGAGTTCATTAATTGCCGTAACCGGCCTTATATAGTTACTCCGGTATTTTTCATCCCAGCATGAGATAAATCCATCATAAAGTGCTATTGCCGTAAGTGCATAAGCTTTTGCAGTGGTAATAGCATCTGCCCCGGATTGCTTTGAAGCAATTGCGGAAATGCCAATCCAGTGACCTCCGGGAGTTATCTTTTTATTTCCGAACATCATATGGCCCGAATGCTCTATAACAAACGGATTGTCATCCCAGTACCTGGCAATCTCCATCTCTTCTTCAGTCAGGTTCATGTTGATTTTATAAACCTCAAGCAGGCTCCTGTAAAACAAGCTGCTTGTATCAGTACTGTACACAGGTGGTCTTTCAGGTATGAACTGAGATGCTGAATCCATTGCCATAGGGAGCATCTCATTCCAGCACCATTCCACTCCATCGAGGTAATCAGGAGGAGTTGGTCTCCATTTACCAGGTTCATTACTTCCAAGATATTTCGGTTTTCCCCTGGAAATAAAGTATCCATCATTCTTAGCCCGGGCCAGGATTACTTCTGCCACTTTATTGCCAAAATCGACCGAGCGATTATAAACTGAGTCATCAAGGTTATCTCTGAAACTTTGGTAAAGAGTCTCTTCATAATTGTTCAGTGAATCAACTGAAAAAACTTTAACATTTCGAACAACATTGAAAAATGCCTTGCTGGCTGCAAGTGTTAAATCATATTCCTTGTTTTCTTCAGGTTTTGGCAGAGGCCCAAATCCATTGAGTCTTTCTGCAATAGATTTGCTGCCTTCTTTGCGGTATCTTACGGCTTCGTACGAGGCGAGCGCTGCATAGACATATAGTCTGCTGGCTACCGGGGGAGTGAAGACATCATAAATTATTACCTGTGTAAGCTGATCCATATTCTGATGAAGTATCTCACTATCAGGTAACCTTAGGGAATTTTTCTGACGACATGATGATATCGACAGGATAATGATCATTATTATTAATGACCACACCGGAAATGATGATAAAGATTTTGTTTTTTTCACTTTACAGGGTTTTTTACAAGTTCAAATAATTTCAATGGCCCTCTGTTCTGACCGGCTGCCAGTAACAGCTTCCCGGAACTGCTCTTTAATGATATAAGTCCTCTTCCGTTGCCCGGGATATAGATCCCGCTTTCTGCAATTGAAAGGGCTGAGAAATTACCTTTTCCATCCCCTTTAAGGACTAATCCGTTAAGAGCATCATACCGGCCAGTAAGGACTTCAGTGCCCCAGTCGTTTCCATTAATTACTATATCAAGATTTCCATCACCGTCGAAATCATCAGCCACCATTCCCTTAATGACTGAGATCTGAGCCTCTACAGGCAATGCGATCAATGAAAATTTTCCATTCCCTTCATTTCTGCAAAATGATGAAGAGAAGCAGTTTGAACGTAGTACCAGGCTGCTCTTATATTGTTCGGATGAAAATAACTGGTCGATTGTTGCCGTGGCATATGATCTGTAGTTCTGGAACTTTGATCTCATGCCTATCATCTGTTTCACTGCATCATCGCGCCCGTGAACCGGAAATTCTTTAATTGTACTCTCATCCTGGCTGGCAGGCAGATAGTGTGAGAGGAATGCATCATAACTCCCGTTATTGTCAAAATCGCCTGAAAAAACTGATACAGGATGTTGTTCACTGGCTTTAAAGTATGAGTTCCGGCCGAGGTTACCTATAATATAATCAGTGTCGCCGTCATTGTCAAAGTCGCCTGAAACTATTGAATTCCACCAGCCTGTAATGTCTGATAGTCCGGTGGATGAAGTGATATTCCTGAATCGGCCGTTAACATTCTTCAACATTGTAACCGGCATCCACTCCCCGGCAAGTAAGAGGTCCGGCCATCCGTCATTATCAAAATCAGTGAAGAGAGCATCGCATACAAGGCCAATATTGAGAAGCTCTCCGGCAATTTCTGCAGTGACATCGGTGAATTTTATTTTTCCCGGTGAAGAGTCGTTTCTCAGAATTATACTGGAAACCGGTCTGGGATAATGCCAGGGATCGACCCTCCCGGCAATAAACAGATCCGTATCTCCGTCCCTGTCAAAGTCAGCGGCCCGTACACAGGATTTACTGTTGTGGTTCAATGATATGGCTTCATTATTCTCGGTGAATTCTCCCCGGCCATTATTTGTGTAGAAATGATCCTGATAGATGGAGGTGTTGTTTTCATTCTCATATCCTCCGGATGCGATGTATAGGTCAAGGTCCCCGTCATTGTCTGCATCAAAAAGGAGCATTCCGGTATCGTCCCGGAGTTTTGAAGATAAAATGGATTCTGATAAAAGTGACTTTTCAATGAAAGTACCGTCTGTCTGCTGCAGGAAGAACATGGCACTGTTATTTGCAGAGCCACCAACAACAATATCATCAAGACCATTTCCGTCAATGTCACCTGCTGCAATCCCGGGGCCATATTCCGAGAACTTATGGGGCAGGAGTTTCTGGATATTGAAATCCACAAAATCTGTCTCACGGTGAGTATAATTAATACCTGTCTGTTTTGTAATATCTCTGAAGAGCCGATCATTCCGATGGGAATTCCTGTCCCGGTTTCCAGGCTTAAGTGCTTCAGAAATATTTATTGTAATAGTCTGATCGGACGGAAGCTCTTTTACTGTATGAATTTTACCATCCTGCCATCTGACCATAACTGAATCGACACTGCCGACGTGACCCAGTCCGAAATGGGCAGTTGATTCAACTGTAGAGAGATAACCCCTGAACGGGGAATTTTCCCAAACCTGTTTTTTACCATTATCGTAGAAAATTGTCACAAGTGATCCTATTCCATGAAGATTAGTATCTTCTCCATTAAGAGCTATTCTTATAAAATGGCTCTTCTCAGGATGGTTTTCCATGGAATAGTTCCTGTACAGTGATGCTTCATCATTTATATTGTTCATTACCAGGTCAAGGTCTCCGTCGTTGTCAAGATCGGCATAGGCTGAACCATTTGAGAAAGAGGGGGTTGTCATTCCCCATTCATCTGAAACATCGGAGAAGGTCAGATTTCCATTATTGCGGAATGCATAGTTGTGAAGCTTGACAACAGGAACCTGTGAAAGTATTTCTTCTTTGGAAGCAACCTTGTATGCTTTACTTCTGAACATAGCAAAATCATGATCAGTAATATCCTTGGGGAATCCATTGCTTATTATCAGATCGCGGTAGCCATCGTTGTCAAAATCGGTCAGCATCGGAGTCCAGCTCCAGTCAGTTGCAGTGATCCCTGCCAGATAACCGATATCGCTGAAAACCGGAGGTCCGGTAGAATCATTTTCAATGCGGTTCCCCTGGTTCAGTTGCAGGGAGTTCCTGACATACTGATAGCTGTAATTGTAGCGTTCAGTGTACTGATAAAGCTGATAACTCGATGCAGGAAGCATCATCTTTTTGCGGTAATTATCTTCGGGATTCATGTCAAGGGTTATCATATCCTGAAGCCCGTCGTTGTTTACATCCCCTATGTCATTCCCCATAGTATTTGCTGATGTATGTTTGAAGTAATACGTAAGCTGATCGGTGAACGTACCATCACGGTTATTAATCCATAGGAGATCGTTGGTAAAGAAATCATTGCCTACATATATATCCTTCCATCCATCATTGTTGAAATCAGTGATGCTTGCCGAATGGCCATATCCTTCTGTTTGAATACCAGCTGCTGCTGAAACATCCGTAAAAACCGGATGATTTAATGAATCGCACCAGTCATTGCGATAAAGCTTTCCGGTACTGGGGTTCCTGCCGTTCTTAATTACCGGCCTGAACAGGTAAGGAGAGAATTTTTCATTAATCTCATTTGCAATAAGATAAACATCAAGATCGCCGTCATTGTCATAATCAAAAAAAGCGGCCTGGGTTGTATGGCCATCATCATCAAGTCCGTATCCGGCTGCATCTTCTTTAAAGAAAGGGATCTGGTCCGCATTTAAGCCCTGGTTCATGTAAAGAAGATTTCTTCTCTCTTCAGGCTTCTTTTTAAGAGTCACACTGATATATATATCCATCCATCCGTCAGAATTTATATCAACCACTGCCACTCCCCTGCACCATTTTCCATCTGTATTGATGCCTGATTCAGATGTGATATCATTAAACCGGAAGTTATCTTTACTGAGATATATTTTACTCTGAACTACATTTCCTGTGAAGAAAATATCGGGTAAGCCATCCCTGTTGAAGTCACCAATACCTACACCTCCGCCATTATAGACATTTTCAATATCGAGCTGGTTGATGGAATCATTTTCAATTATATCATTTCTGAAATGGATCCCGGAACGGGATGAATCAACCTTTTGAAAGAGAGTGTTTTCCCTCTGGCATGAGAGAAACGGAAACAGCATCAGAATAAGCAGAAATAACCTGGTAATTTTGAGGTATGTCATCAATTGTAATTGAAAGAGAATCCCATAAGTAACTGAGATTAAACAAAGCTTTCAATTCTTTTGTTTACTGAATTATTGCCGGCAGGTGTTAAATATTTCTTAAAGTTTAAAATGAGTATAGGCAATCCCTGATATATGCTAAATTTTGTATGCAATAAACCAATTATTCATGACCCATTTAATGAACTCACCCCCCTTCCCCCCTCTCTGTTTCACAAAGAGGGGGGATGTAACGCACTTTATATCAGTTACATTCCCCCTCTTTACGGAGTAGAGAGGGGGATAAAGGGGGTGAGTTCGTGAGAGTCAGGCAGAACTACATAATTAATATTCAGGAGTTGTCAATATGTTATTATTAATTACCGATAATCCCAAACTTTATTTAATATTGTTACCGGATGCCTTTATTCTCAAATAAGCCCAATCTTAAAAACCACTAACATGAGAATATTACCTGAATCCCCGTATTTCAAAGTCTCATTGGTAATAATTCTGTGTATCCTGTTTTTCAGAAGTGATGCATTTGCACAAAACACTGCTGATAAAAGCAGTCTATCCAATTCTTCAATAAGGGTTGAGTATTCTGATCCGTTAACCAGATCCGCCGGTATTACCGGTATTCCCCTCTCATCGCAAACCGGCTCTCCTGAAATCAGGATATCAATTTACAGGAATGCATCTTATCAGGTTGTTATTCATGAGATTGACAGAGGCAACTATACAGAAATAAATGGAGAGATCGAATCTCTGAGCGGGGAGAATTCATGTGTCACACTGAGGATCATACTCCCGCTGAAAGGGGAAAACTGGAAATGGTACAGCGGACTGGATAAGTCTCAGGAGATGAAGGCTGGATTGATGTATTGTGATACTGTCAGCATAAGAACAACAGTACCTCCTGCAGGTGCATTCAACGGGATGAACCTTTCTGACGGGGGCTATGGGGATGCGGTAGGAAAGGGCACTATGTCATATTATCCGTTATGTGCTGTTGAAACAGATAACATTGGAACAGGAATAGGAGTAGATATAACCCTGCCGGTAGTATTTCGGTTCATTGGTGATAAGGGCAAAGGAGTTGTCACCGAATTTGATTTTGCCACATCTCCTCTTACAAAGAAATTTCCCAACAGGGCCTTTTTCAGAATGTCCAGGTTTGAATTTGATGTTGTCCGGGGGATGAGGTCTGCCCTTAGAGCTTACTATTCAATATATTCTGAAGCTTTCAAAAAGAGAGTGGTGAACGAAGGTATATGGCTTCCATTTACAGCTATGCGCTCAATTGCGGGTTGGGAGGATTTTGGATTTGCATTTCATGAAACTTCATGGGGTAGCTCTGACATGAAAGAGGGCCAGAAGATCTCTCATATACTCTCTGACAAAGGAACGGGGGTTCTCAGCTTTCAATACACTGAACCGTGGGATGTGCAGCTCCCGATAAAAACAAAGATAATTCCGTATGACACGCTTGTAAGTCCACAAATGATAAATGAGAGGCACAAAGCTTATCTCGATGTCAGTGCAACGAAGGACAAGAATGGATTATGGCAGACACGTCGGCTTGAGACACCCTGGTTTTCCACCGGCTGGGCGGTAAGCATTACAACAAACTGTGATCCGGAATTGCCGGGTTTCAACAGGTATAATTATGTGCTTGACCGCGAAATCAATCCTGCACGTAAACTGAATGCTGACGGAATTTATTTTGACTCGATGGAGTGGAACTGGCATCACGATCTCAACTACAATGAAGATCATTTAGCTTTCACCGACTATCCTCTGACATATTCTGCCCGAGTCGGCAGACCGGCCATCTGGCATTTTGTTTCGGAATTTGAGTTTATGAAGAAAATCGCGGATGAAATGCATTCCCAGGGCAAGCTGGCGATGGGCAACGGGCATGGATGGAATCCCTTTGCAGCTTCAAATCTCGACCTCTTCGGAGCCGAACTGAGCTGGTATTCATCGGGCGATCATAATGTTACAGCTCTCGATTTCAAGCGTGCGATTTCTTTCCAGAAACCAATAGTTTTTCTCCTCAATGAAGGGCTTAATGACAAAGCATTTACCGAAGCTCCTTATCGCGGGTACGAGATCTATTTTGAGAAGATGCTGGCATATGGATTCTTTCCATCTTTCTTCAGTGTTGATGCCTCAAGTGATCCCTACTGGCAGGATAAGAAGAAAATTGAAAATGGCCGTCCTTTTTTCAAAAAGTACATTCCATTAATAAAGGAGATCTCAGGTGCAGGCTGGGAACCTGTAACAGCTGCAAAAGTAAGTACAGAAGACGTGAGAATTGAGCGGTTCGGGACCAGCGATAAGTTTTATTTTACAGTCAGAAATAATGGGACTAAAGATGCTGCCTGCAACATTGAACTTGATCTTAATGAACTTGGCTTAGCGGATGGATTTACAGCTGTTGAGATGATTTCAGGGAATCAGGTGCCGATTAAGGGAAACCGTCTCGCTTTAACAGTTCCTTCAGGCAGAACAAAAGCAATTAAAATATTACTACCCTGAATAATATATGTTCCTTATAGCTTTGTGATACTTTGTGCCTTCGTGCCCTGGTGGCAAAAAAAATTAAGCCATCAGGACATCCTCCTGTTTCTTAAATAAAGTTAAATACCCGGTTTAATATGTCAGATTGAACAAAATTGTTCTAAATTAGGAATGAATGATTTGGATCTTCTATCCATTAAACCTTATACACATGAATAAAAATTCAGACTCAGCTATCAGTAACACTTCTGGAAAAGATCACTCTTTCCCGGTAACCCAGCGTATAGCTACAATTGACATCCTCCGGGCCTTGACAATGGTTCTGATGATCTTTGTGAATGATCTGTGGTCTCTTAAGGACATACCTGCATGGCTCGGGCATATGAAAAGAGGCGTTGACGGGATCGGACTGGCAGATGTGGTGTTCCCTGCATTCCTGTTCATAGTAGGATTATCACTTCCATATGCTATCGCTAACCGACTGAAAAAAGGAGACTCTCTCTGGCAATTGGTTCAGCATGTAGTAATACGTACAATTGCACTTCTTGTGATGGGTGTTTTCCTTGTAAACGGGGAGACTTTCAATGCAGCAGCAACCGGAATGCCCAGGTACTTATGGAATCCTCTCATTTGCATCTCTTTTATCCTGATATGGAATACCTACCCTGATTCATGGAATAAATATATCTCATATGCAGCCAGGGCAGTAGCAATCGTAACTCTGCTGATTCTGGCAATCATATACAGGGGAGGTCCGGCTGACAATATTTACAGGTTCTCGCCGCAGTGGTGGGGCATCCTTGGACTTATCGGATGGGCATACCTGGTGAGCGGGTTAATTACAGTTTTTGCAAAGGGAAATTTCCTGGTCATACTGGGAGGCTGGGCATTTTTCTGCATTTTGAGCATGGTTGCCAAAGCCCATTTGATCCCTCGCGAAATATTGTCGGTTGTTCCGGGTGCAATAAGCGGGGGGACTCTTACCGGCCTGACAATGGGAGGAGTACTGACCTCTGTAATATTCCGGCACTTTATCAGGAAAGGAGAAAACCTGCGCATGACACTTGTATTGCTGGGATTCTCTGCTTTGCTGATATTATTCTCAATCTTAACCAGACCTTACTGGGGCCTTGCAAAGCTTGGTGCCACACCTGCATGGCTGTTCCTTTGCAGCGCATTTACGATACTGACATTCGTGGCAATTTACTGGGTAGCGGACGTTGGTAAAAAATCAAAATGGTTTGACATTATAAAACCTGCCGGTACTGCTACAATACTATGTTATCTGGTGCCTTATCTTGTATACGGGATCAGGAATATTCTTCATATAAGTCTGCCTGAAACGCTGAGAACCGGGGGCGTTGGCCTTGTGAAAACCTTCCTTTTTGCAATTCTGTGCGTTGCAATTACAGGCTTGCTTATAAGAGTTGGTGTCAGGATGAAATTATGATTATTCACAATTAAAAAACATACATATGAACTACAGGAAATCATATCTGCTTTTACTATTTTGTATCTTGATTTATCCACTGATTGCTCAGGAAAAACCCCCTGATTTTAAGATAGTAGGATATTACTCTATGCGTTCTGCAATGAATGATTTCAAAAAATTTCCTTTTAAAAGAGTCACTCATGTCAACCTGTTTTTTCTTAATCCGGATACACTTGGAAATTATAATCAGGATCTGACACTATTGGAACCATTTGTAAAAAAAGCCCACAAAAAGGGAATAAAGGTTTTATTATCAATCGGAGGAGGTGGAGAGCATCCGTATTATCACAGGCTGTTGCGGGATGACACAAGAGGAATGATTGCTCAGAAGCTGGTCGACATGGTTGTTGAAAATGATCTTGACGGAGTAGACAACGATCTGGAACATGGCGATATTGACGAAAACTATGAACCTTTTGTAGTTGAACTGAGATCCGCTCTGAATGCACATAATAAACTGTTGACTGCCGCTGTGGTGGTTACCTCCAAACCTCTCTTTTCAGATAAAGCGCTGGAGCAGTATGATTTTGTTAATATCATGTCATATGATCATACAGGACCATGGCGCCCCGACAAACCAGGTCAGCATGCATCATACGAGGATGCCATCAATGATATTGAATACTTCGGAGTTACCAGGGGCATTCCTGCAAAAGAGATGATGCTGGGAGTGCCGTTCTATGGTTATGGTTTCGGACCTGAGCTTACATCTAAAGCCATAGGTATGAACTACAGGCAGATCGTTGAAAAATATGCGGGTTCTGAAGAATTGGATGAATTGCCAATTGAAGACGGTAAGATCATGTATTATAATGGTATTCCTACAATAAAAAAGAAGACCCGGCTTGCTATGGAAAAAGCTGGTGGTATTATGATATGGCAGCTGGGAGGGGATGCCAGGGGTTCAAAATCATTACTAAAAGCGATTTACAAAACTGCATATAAAAAGTAGCTCAGTCTCTGAAAGTCTATAGTAACATAATTATTCAGGCCATGAAAATCAGATTTATGTGTTTTCTGTCTTTCACCCTGAGTCTGGTAACAAACATCAGTGCCCAGATCTCATATCCGGGAGATCTTCCGGGAAAAGCTGCCATCTCTGAGTCAGCTGGAGGGGAGGTTATACTTGAGAACAATCTGCTGAAGATGCATTTCTCCTTCGACGGTAGAAATATAAGCATTACTGATTTTTATGATAAAAAAACCGGCAACAGGTTGGTCAGGGAACCTTTATTGTTGTTTGAATTGAAATCGCTTGATGGAAAAACATTAACATCAAATGATTTTGCCATCTTAAAAAAACCAGTAATTGCAATTATTGAAGGGAATCCGGCTTCAACCGTTATGGCTGATAGGCAGCCCGGAAAGAATATTACAGCCGATCTGGAAGAAAAGAGGTCTGGAATTATTGTACATTGGGAAGCTGAACTGAGGGATGGCTCCAACTATATCAGAAATATTTTCAGATTCACTTCCGCTGATGTAAATCAGATTACCCGTATCACACTTATTAAGCTTCCCTCAGATTCAGGCGCTGAAAGAGCCGGAACTGTAGATGGATCACCACTGATCATCAAAAACATGTTTGTTGCTCTGGAGTATCCTCTTTCAAAAATTGAAAAAGAAGACAATTTTACAACCATTTCTGTTTCGCGGCTGACAAAAGAGCTATCGACAGTATGGGGTGTAACACCGGTTAATCAACTGCGAAGGGGATTTCTTTATTATGTTGAACGGGAGCGGGTGCACCCATATCACCAGGTTCTGCATTACAATTCATGGTTTGACATATCATGGGGTAACAGAAAATTCGACGAGAGGGAATCACTCGACAGGATCAGGATGTTTGGGGACAGTCTTATCAATGGCCGGAATGTACATATGACCGGATTCCTGTTTGATGACGGATGGGATGATAACCGGACACTCTGGAAATTTCATTCAGGATTTCCTGAAGGATTCATAAATCTGAAAAAGGCAGCGGAGTCATATAATTCGGATGTCGGCGTGTGGATGTCTCCATTTGGGGGCTATGGCGAACCAAAAAATTCACGGATCGAATACGGCAATAAGCAGAATCCTCCATTTGAAACTAATGCCAATGGATTCTCCCTTTCCGGTCCTGTTTATTATAACCGTTTCAAGGAGGTGACATCTGATTTCATTAGGAAATATGACATCAGCATGTTTAAGTTTGATGGTGTGGGAGCAGGAATCGGTGCGGGTAGTGGCGACTTAACCGTTTACCGGAATGATGTTGAGTCTTTTCTGAAACTGCTTGGTGACCTGCCTGGTCTGAAACCTGATATCTATTTAAGCCTTACCACCGGAACATGGCCATCCGTTTACTGGCTGAAATATGGCGATAATATATGGCGTGGAGGTGATGATACAAATATGATGGGCGAAGGCTCGAAGCGTCAGAAGTGGATCACATATAGAGATGCCGATACTTATAAAAATATTGTAAAGAGAGGTCCGCTTTATCCTCTCAATTCACTGATGTTGTGCGGAATCTGTATTGCAGATAATGGCAATCCCGGTCTGTTTGAGATGAACGATAAAGATATCTCGGATGAGATATGGTCATTTTTTGCTACCGGTACAAACCTTCAGGAGCTGTATATAAATCCACATAAGCTTAACACAGCAAACTGGGATTGTCTTGCAGCTGCAGCAGGATGGGCCAAAGAAAATGAAACTGTAATGACCGACATTCACTGGGTTGGAGGTGATCCGGGAAAAGGTGAAGTTTACGGTTTTGCAGCCTGGTCTGAGGGAAAGTCTCTTATCTCCCTTCGTAATCCTTCGGAAATCACAAAAGATTACAGTGTAGATGTTGCTGAAGTATTTGAATTGCCAGCAGGAGTAAATAATAACTTTTTATTTTATGATGTAAAAGCTAAAATTGCAACCGGAGTAAAGCAAATTACAGCAAAGGGGAAGGAATTCAGTGTCACGTTACAACCTTTTGAAGTGAAGATTTATGATGCAGAACCTCAATATTGATAAACGAATAGTTATAGTATGGTAAAGGATAACAAGAGAACTATCAACAGGCGCCAGATGATTAAAGGCCTTGGGATGAGTGCAGCTGCAGGTGCAACATCATTTCTGGGAACAGGAACTATGTTCGCCGGTAGTGAAGGAAGCAGTTCCCGGTTCCAAAAGGCTGAACCAATGAAGATCACAAAGATTGAGAGCATCAGGTTTAACGAAAATCTTAAGATCGGTGGAGGTTCAGGGGGAAACGGCAGTACTGAATTTTGCTGGATACGGATCCATACCAATACCGGAATTGTAGGGATTGGAGAGACTTATCCTTCGATAAACGGAGAACTGGGTAGTTTAAAGGATATTGCGAAAGATTATTTGATAGGAAAGGATCCCAGGGACATTGAAAAGATCTGGAAAGGGATTTATAAATACCAGGCCATGAGAAATGCCGGAGGCTCTGAAATGCATATGCAGAGCGCTATCGACATGGCTCTCCTGGATATAATTGGAAAAACTACCGGGCAGCCTCTTTACAGACTTCTGGGTGGTAAAACAAGATCAAAAGTCAGGGTATACAATACCACAACCGATTACTGGGCTATCAATAACATGAAGATGGGAGCCGATACTGAAAAGATTGTTACTTTTCTTCTTGAAAGAGGAATAACAGCCATTAAAATATACCCTTTCAGATCAGAAGGAGGGTATATAAGTACAGTTGGAATCGATAACGGTATCGAATGGCTGAGGCAGATTGATAAAACAGCCGGGAAAAAGATGGAAATACTCATTGACGGATGGGGCGGTTTTGATGTACCGGCGGCGCAGAGGATAATAAAAGCCTGCGAGAAGTTCAATGTGATACATATCGAGGATATTCTTATGCCAAATTCAGCACAATCTTATAAGAAACTGGCTGAAGAGTCAAGTATCCCCATTGCCCACAGTGAGGTTATGGCCACCCGCTACCAGCTTAAAGATTTTCTTGAAGCCGGGGCTGTCGATATTTTAATGTTTGATATCTGCTGGTGCGGAGGTGTGACAGAAGCAAAAAAGATGTGCGATATGGCCGATGCATACCTTATTCCCGCATCACCTCATACCTGCGGCGGGCCTTTGCTCTATGTCGCTTCGGCACACCTGTGCACAGCGATACAGAATTTCTCATACATGGAGAGCAACTACTGGAAATACACTCATCAGTTCCCTTATTTTGTAAACAGTGTTCCGGTACCGGTTGATGGGTACATAACTGCTCCCGAAGGTCCGGGATTGGGAGTGGAAATTAAGGAAGAACTTTTTAAAAACGGGGATGCTATAGTTGAATTAATTGCTGAGATATAAACAGGGATAACTGTATTAAGATAAATTCCATGAAAAAACTAGTTTTTTTAAGAAGTATATATTTTGTTCTAATTGTTCTGATCATAAGTTTTCCGGTCGGAAAACTTAATGCACAGGATATGAAAGTGATGGAGCCAGTTGTGATATCAGGTTTACAGATGGATGTAACAAATAATATCATGAAGAACAAGGAGCTGATTATCTCCGGATTATATAGAGCTGCAAAAGAAGGTGCCGATTTTCTGGTAACTCCGGAAGGTTCATTGTCGGGGTATACTGCTAATTTCAACCAGGGTGAATTAATGCCAGCTCTGAACGAAGTACTGGCCGAAGCAAAAAGAATGAAGGTGGGATTAATGCTCGGAACATGTTATAAAGAGCAAAAGTCGGGGAAAGAATACTGCTATAACCAGGTAAGAGTGTATTCTTCAGATGGAAGTTTTCTTGGAGCATATTCCAAAATTCTACGATGTAGCAGTTTAGAACTTCCCGGATCAGGGGAGATGACAGATTATTTAGAAGGGGAGTTAAAGGTCTTTAGATGGCATGATCACAGTTTCGGTATCCTGATATGTAATGATCTCTGGGCAACACCCGGTTATACAACGATTCCAAATCCATATTTACCCTGGAAGTTGAAGCAGATGGGCGCTGAGTTTATTGTTCATTGCATTAATTCAGGTTCAGCGCAGAAATACAGGACTTTTCATGAGTCTTCGGCAGAACTTTGGGCACTGTCTGTACATATGCCAGTCCTGGAAGTAAATGCAGCTCAGGGAGAGAAGAAAATAAATGCCAGGTCAGGTTTGATTGATAGTGATGGAGAGAGGAGTTTAAACGTCCCTGATTCAGGTTATCAGTTTTTTACAGTGAAGATATACCCACCTGATAAAGATGCCCTGGAATGAGCAGTATCATTGATAAGCAAATCTTAAATTATTTCATCATGAGATCATTTATTTACATTCTTCTTTTATTGGTATTATTGCCAGCGGGTGCACTGGCTCAAATTAAACCGGAGGTTATTCCGCTCTGGAAAAACGGGGCCCGGGGATTTGAAAACTTAAAGGAGATTCCTGAACAGTCACAGGACTGGTGGGTAAAAAGTATTAATAACCCTTCATTGACACTCTTCCGTCCACCTGCTGATATTGCCAATGATGACGAATATGGATGTGACGAAGTAACTTTTGAACTGCTTCAGAAATTCCGTGAAGCAAAAGTTCCTGTTGAGGTTTTCTTCCTGACCAGGGGCAAGCATGCTTTCAATATGGGCGACAGGTCCTCATATACTGCTGTCAGAAACTGGCCTCAACGGATGGCAGACTGGCTTAATGACAGCGGTTATCTTAAACATTGATTGCTTCAATAAAATTCAATATTGTTTAGTAAAAAATCAACCTTATAATTCTACGAGCCATGAAAAACATTCTAATAGCAGTCTTATTGTTAATCAGTATTGTTTCAGTCTCTTTCCTTGCAAAAAAGGAAAATGCTCCGGAACCACTGATAGATTCTAAAACAGTTACTCAGGTTGCCATAATTGTCAGGGATATTGAAAAAGCCCGCAACGCCTGGGCACAGACCCTCGGAATAAAACCTCCTGAAGTGAGTGTTGCAGAAGGTCATCCATCAAGACCTACTCTTTACAACGGAAAACCTTCCGACGCCAAAGCCAAACTGGCTTTTATATCAATGGAAAATCTGCAGATTGAACTCATTGAACCAATGGGCGGTAAAAGCACCTGGCAGGAATATCTCGACAAAAAAGGGGAAGGAATACATCATATAGCCTTCCGGGTTAAGGATATCAATGGAATGGAAATGAAATTTGAGATGCAGGGAATGCCGACTGTAATGAGCGGCGGATGGGACGGAGGAGCATACAGCTATATTAGTTCAGAGAAGCAGCTTGGCTGTATCCTTGAATTACTGGAAAGCTACAAATAGGATCCTGTTTTCAGAATTTTATCTCCTCCGGCAAAACATTCCACCCCTCAATTACAAGCCGGAGGTCATTCAAACTACCATTGACTTTCCCTGCGGAAAGGTCGAGCGTTATCTCTTTGGCATCGCCCGGTAGTAATGTTATATAGTTCTCAGTGAAGTAAACAGGTAGTACCAGTTCATTACTACTATCGGTTACTTTCAGACGGATGAAGAATGCTGTTTCGTTTTCTGGATTTGATATCTTTATAACAGACTGCCCCTCTCCCGTCTTATTAATCTCAGTGGTGACTGTCACTTTACCGAGTTCGTTTAGCTTTTCATATGAATGCTGCATGTTCGAGAGCCAGTAGAGGTTCTCATCAACCACTTTGTCCCTGTCAGTGAGCTGAAGTTTCAGGAAGAAAACTTCGTTGGTGTTCTCAGGCAGTGCTACCTTGTTCAGGAGCTCCATACCATGTGCCTGAAGTGTAATATCCTTATTTTCTTCCGAAAGCAGTTTCCCGTGCATGTCGTACAACATGACTCTGGCTGTCAGGAGATTGCTCTTTAAGGCTGTCTGGTTGAGGGCGCAAACAACAGAATCGTTAAGATTAAGCTGAATGTGGATTGGCGCTGCTGCATGTTTGAAGCCGAAATATCCTCCCTGGTAATCGAGGTAATAATCATAAAAGGATCCCCTTAATGCTGTCCAGGGATTCTGGTTTTTCCAGACAAGCATCCCTGCATACCAGTCCCACATCTTGTGATTGAATGCCTCCTGCAATGCACGGTATTGTTCATAGCTGACAAGCTGTGCTTTGAAGCAGAAGTCCCTGATATCCTTCACCTTCCCGTACCTGTCAGGGAAATCCATCAGTGGAAGGTATTTATGGTATTGCCATGATCTGCCCGGACGGGGTCCCTGAGGTGGTACCAATTCATCCTCAGGCATGAACTTTATCAATCCGTCGAAATTGGGAATTCCGATGGACCCTGTTTCAGGATTGAACGGGAAAGACCTTTCGGTGAAGATCTTTTCGGGTTCACGGATGCCATAAGGACCGTCACCGACTCCACCTATACTGTTAGTCATTAGTTCGGCAGATGTCGAATACTCAAGAAAATATCTTCCCGGATCGTAGCGCGGAAAAATAACTTCCTCCAGGGCCTTCAGTATATCGGCTACAGGCAATGTTTCATTACTGCCGCACCACATGTAAAGACTGGGGTGATTCCTCAGCATTTTTATCTGATCGATTGCTGACTCAAGGAACAGGTTGTGGTTATCGGGATAGGCTTTTCGCCGTGCCTGCGACTCTTTTTTTGTAGGATCGTTCCATTCACCGTTACAGTCTCCTGAGATCCACAGATCCTGCCATACCAGGATTCCGTACTTATCGCAGGCATCATAAAATTCAGGTCGTTCTGTCAGTCCGCCTCCCCAGATCCTTATCATATTCATGTTCATCCCGGCATGCAACCTCACTTCTGCCTCATAGCGTTCTTTTGAATTGCGCATAAGCATATCTGATGCTATCCAGTTACCGCCTTTGATAAATACCTTCTGGCCATTGACAGTGAATACTTTCGATCTGATCTTTTCGTCCCGGTAATTACCTGTCTCTCTTATTCCAATAGTAACCTCTTCAGAGTCGAGGTTGCTTCCGCTCTGGACAACGAAATCAAACTTCACATTATACATGGGTTGTTCGCCCATCCCGTTTGGCCACCATAAGCGTGGATTTTCAATCTTGAATTCCGGAAGAGACGAAGCCTTCACTTCGAAAGGATTAAGTGTAACTTTTACACTTTTAGTCTGTCCGTCAACTGATACTGTCAGGGTGCCCTGTACAGCCGTTGATGAAGGATTGACAAGTTCAGCCGATGGTTTCAGGTAAGCCGGTTGTTGTTTTGCACCGGGTTCTCTGACTCCGGGCACTCTCATCTCAACGAAAGGATCGCGAAGATCCACAGTACCTGTTATTTCTATTTTTACCTGATCCCATATTCCTGTATTGCGATCGCGGACCGGGCAAATCCAGTCCCATCCGGCTGTGAACTGCATGGTTACGTTTCGTCCTATTGTTCCGTCTCCTCCCTGTCCCCCATTGGGATTTCCGACAGGATCGGGCGGTGCCACCCATACCGCAAGCCTGTTTTCTTTTCCTTTATTGAGATAAGGTGTGATCAGGTATTTCTCCCTGAGGTACATTCCCAGGTGAGTATCTGTATTTATCCTTTTTCCGTTGAGGAAGATATCAGCAAAGTAGTTTATCCCTCTGAAACTGATCCATACCTGCTGATCCTCCTTTATTTCTGGTAACACAAACTCGTTATAAAACCAGTATGTATAATAATCCCTTCCTGTATCGTGTACATCAGGAATGAGATTATTGTTCATTCCGAAGAATGGATCTGGTATCTGCTTGTTATTGAGAAGTGTTGTCAATACGGTTCCGGGAACAGTTGCTTCTATCCAGCCTTCATGTTTGAAGCTGGATGAGGTAATTTCCGTTCCGTCAGCCAGTACATCGGTGGCTCTTTTTGTTTTCCAGTTATCGTGCAGCAGGAATGATGAAGGTTGTGCAAAAAGGTCTGTGTAAATAACTGTAAAAATGGCCAGTATAAATAGTGTTTTTTTTATCATAATATTTTAACGTATAGTATGTTAATTTATTTGATTGCAAGGTAACTTTCATTTTAAGGGTTTTACCCTCAGGAAGGATCAGCAACCTTTCACCCGGTTCAAACTCAGGTTGTAAATTTTCTATATTTTCCTGAGCGTTCCAACATTATCCTTTATTATGACACCTTCTCCATGTTCACCAAGGTCGGCAATGAGCTGCTTCATGGCACCGTTGTGAGAGACATTATCTTTTACAACTGAACTCTCAAGACCCTTCAGAACCATCCCGAAGTCGGGAGAATATGATCCCTGGCCGCCATCATCTCTTCCGGAGTTAAGTGCATTACCGATAAATGTAAGCCCCTTTGCACCCTCTATCCTTACATGTGAGCTGTCGTAATCATCTCCTTTTCCCCATTCAGGCTTTCCACTTCTGTAGATAACGTTTCCGGTAAGTGCGATTGTTTCACAGCCTCTGTCTCTTCCTTTCATAAGTGCAATTCCGCAACGTCCCGACCGGTCAATATAGTTACCTGTAATATTATAATGTGAGCCTCCATAAATGACTATTCCGCCTTCACGATTCCATTCAATGCGATTTCCGGTAATAGTATTCGATGCATTCTCATCGTACGAAGCATAGCCTGCTTTCCCGTTTCCCGAAAACCAGTTATCGAGAATGAAGCCATCCCATCCGCGTACCCTTAAACCGCATCCTTTGTTTCCATAGCAATGGCTGTGACGTACAACAAAGCACCATATCCTCTCCAGTTTAATCCCGTCACCGCTGAATCTTTCTATTCTGCATGTATCGATACGCGGAGTATCCTCCTGCTTTCCGTAATCAGGCTTATCGATAAGTATCCCGTGAATTTCAGAACCGAGGTTCTTTCCTTTCAGACAAAGCCCAAAGAGGTAAGCACCGAAAGCATTGGTAAGGTTGATGAGACATTTGGCTTTTTCATCATTCAAAGTTAATATAGTCCCCATTCCGTCCCTGTAACTCCATGCCGGTAATCCATGAATACCTACTCCTGCAGGAACTCTGAGTTCCGAGCAGAGGAAATTCCCTTCGGGGATAAATACTGCACCGTATGTTTTTCCGGCAGTATCGAGTGCCTTCTGGATTGCCGGAGTATCATCTGTTGCACCATCGCCTTTTGCACCGAATTCCATCACATTTAGAAGTCCCCGGGAGTTCCCGGCAGGGGAATCTCCTTTATTGTTTATTGATGAAGGTATAACTGCCGATACTGCCAGCGCTGAACCTGCTGACAGGAAATTACGACGTGAAAAGCCCGGGTTGTCCATAGTATTATCCTCCTTTGATTGGTTTAATTATTTTCATTCACAATAAATTTATGCTATTTGAAATAGATTTCAGCACAAATTGTCTTAAATTTATTGAATCTTAAACCCCCAACCCCCCAAGGGGGGCTAAATAATTTAATGTTTGGTAATATTTTTAATCATGTTCAACCTTCTTCCAAAAACCCAAATCTATGGATAAGAAATTCTCTCAACTGCTTACCAGATCTTTATTATTTGGATTGTTTATATTGATTTTCTCATCATGCAGACACTCTGTCCCGGTAATTTCAACTGCTGCAGACCGCTTTCCACCTGAACCAAAGCCTGAAAGCTATGTAGCCTACCGGACTTCAACTCCCATAGTTCCCGATGGTGTGCTGGATGAAGAGGCCTGGATCAAAGCTCCCTGGACCACCTACTTTCGTGATATTGAGGGTCCGAAAAAGCCAGATCCCTGGTTTAAGACCCGAGCAAAGGTCCTCTGGGATGACACCAATATCTATTTTGCTGCAGAACTTGAGGAACCGCATGTCTGGGCAAACCTCAGGCAAAGAGATACAATAATATTCATCGACAATGACTTTGAAATATTCATTGATCCTGACGGAGACACACATGCCTATTATGAACTCGAAGTTAATGCATTTGGCACACCCTGGGATCTTTTGTTACTTAAGCCATACCGCGATGGGGGTCCTGCTGTATTTGGCTGGGACATTGCCGGACTGAAGGTCGGGGTACACATTGAGGGTACAATAAACAATCCGGCTGACGAGGACAAAGGATGGACAGTAGAGATAGTTATACCTCTTATTGTAATGAGTGAATGTTCGATTGGAAGACAGCTGCCAAAACCGGGAGACCACTGGAGGCTTGGCTTTTCAAGAGTGGAATGGAGAACTCATATTGAGAACAGTACTTATGTCAAGGATATCAATCCTGACACAGGCAGACCATTCCCTGAAGAGAACTGGGTATGGTCGCCTCAGGGCCGCATAAATATGCACATGCCTGAGATGTGGGGTTACCTTCAGTTTTCATCACTTACAGCCGGAGCCGGTGAAGAGGCTTTTGTCCCTGATAATGACCGGGATCTGAAGTGGGCATTAAGGCTTATTTATTATGCAGAAAATGAGTATTATGCGAAGAATAAAAAATACTCGTCAAGTCTGTCAGAAATCGGTTTAAGCATGAAGGATTTTTCTGAGGGACTTTCTGAGCCTGCAATCCTCGCAACCCGTACCACCTTCGAAAGTTATTTTCCAAATGATCCCACAGGTAAGGGATGGACTATCTACAATGATGGAAGGCTCCTAAGAATTGCTGATTCATTGGTAGTAAAGTAGATAATGATATATAATGAACAATTCAAGTAATTAATTCGTTGATTAGAACATATTACTCACTTATCACCAACAAAAGATGAAAAAGAGATCAATCATTTCAGTAAGCTTCATCATACTGGTTATAGCCGGTTTTATTGGCTTGTATTCCTTCAGTAATTCAGATTATACAGCTTATTATCAGCAACAACGGACTGCTGCCATGAATTATCAGAATTTCTGTTCAGGCTGCCATGGAGCCAACCTGGAAAAATTTGCAGCCAGGGCATGGATGGAGGAAAAGGGCAATATTCTTGCATTCAACAGCATAAAGTTCGGACTGGAAAAAGCAGGGATGCCTTCTTTTCAGAAAACCTTTTCAGATCCTGAAATAGATGCGCTGGCTGCATATGTGAAAAAGGGAGTTCCTGAAGATAAAAGTCTGCTTAAGTCTGCTGTATTGCCGGGTGGAATTACTGAATCGGAGGTTCAGCGATTTGTGGTTGATACTGTGGTAACAGGGCTAAGGGTTCCATGGGGACTTGCATTCCTTCCCGATGGCGACCTGCTGATTTCTGAAAGATCAGGTACACTTCACCGTTTTTCAAAAGGAAAACTTTCTCCTCCGATAGAAGGGTTGCCTCCTATTATGGCTTCAGGGCAGGGGGGGTTGCTTGATATTGCTTTGCACCCCGATTATAAAAATAATGGATGGATATACATTTCCTACTCATCTTTGCGAAAAGAGGGAGAGAAAAGTTTTAGTAATACAGCCATTCTCAGAGCCAGGTTCAAGGGAAATAAACTGGTGGACCAGCAGCCTGTTTATAAAGGCAATCCTGAAACAGAGCGTAATTATCACTTTGGAATAAAAATAGCTTTTGACGGCAAAGGTCATATCTTTTTCGGGAACGGTGACCGCGGACAACATTTTGATTTTCCTCAGAAGCTGGATAATACGAACGGGAAAATGCATCGCCTTAATGACGATGGTACAATTCCTGCAGACAATCCGTTTGTTAATACTCCCGGTGCAATTCCTTCAATATACAGCTATGGCCACCGGAATCCGCAGGGAACATGCTTTCATCCCGTCACAGGAGAACTCTGGATTTCTGAACATGGCCCAAAAGGAGGTGACGAACTGAACCAGGTTAAACCAGGATTAAACTATGGCTGGCCTGTAATCTGTTATGGAATTAACTATGATGGTACAGTTCTTACCCCTCTCACCGAGAAAGAAGGATTGGAACAGCCAAACTTCTACTGGATACCATCGATCGGGCCTTGTGGTATGACATTTGTGACCGGCGACAGGTATAAAAAATGGAGCAACAATCTGCTGATAGGATCACTTAGTTTCCAATATCTCGAGAGGGTAGTGTTAAACGGCCATTCCGTAATGCATCGCGAAAAACTGCTGGAAGGGATTGGCCGGGTCCGGAACGTGGTCATGAGCCCTGACGGTTATGTATATGTTGCTATCGAGAATCCCGGAAAGATAGTCCGGCTGATGCCGGTGGAATAACAAATTCAAACCATCTCCTTTAATGACCGGATCTCACAAGGGTGCTCTTGTCATCCTGCTTGCACTTTTTTTCCTGAATGCATATTCGCAGGAAAGTGAAAAAACCATTACACCAATCCAGAGTCCTGATTCAATATGGATACTGAGTGATGTAAGTGTTGTTGCATACAGGACAAGCGGGAAGCTCCGTAATATTCCCGGCAGCATCTCAGTTTTAAGAACAGATAATCTGAATCTTGCAGATGCGACAAACCTGGCTGCAACCCTGAACACACTTCCCGGTATAACCATGCAGACAGGAACTTTCCTGACAAACAGGATCGTTATCAGGGGCATGGGAAGCAGGACACCCTACAATACCAACAGGATCAGGTCGTACCTGAATGAGATACCCCTGACATCCGCTGATGGTGTTTCAACTCCAGAAGAGATCGATCTGAACAGCCTTGAAAAGATAGAGGTGATAAAGGGACCTTCATCCGCTCTCTATGGTTCAGGGCTAGGAGGAAGCATCAATATGTACACACCGGAAAGAACAGAAAATGAGGCGAACCCGGGCATACAGTACGGAAGTTTTAATACCCTTAAAGCACATCTCTCGGGAACTGTCAACAGCGGAAAGGCAAGATTGTGGGGAAATCTCAGTCATCTGAATTCCGAAGGTTACCGTGAGAACAACCAGTACAGTCGGACAACATTGCTGTCCACTGCCCGTTGGATCCAGCCAACCTGGTCGGTTAATGCAACATTTCTTTTTATTGATGTAAATGGAGGCATACCAAGCTCACTGGGTAAGACAATGTTCGAAGAAAATCCTGAGTCAGCAGCTCCTGCCTGGAAAGCAATCGGCGGTTATAAAGATTATTACAAAGGTGTGTCAGCTATTTCATTAACAAATAAAATATCCGGCCGGATCACCAGCAACTTAACATTATTCGGTAAGCTGAATGATAACTATGAAAGGCGTCCGTTCAATAATCTCGATGACCAGTCGATGAGCGTAGGAATCCGTGGCAAGCTAAGTTATAGAACAAAGAAGAGTGAATTTACAGGTGGAGTAGAATATATTGCAGAGCAGTATAAATGGAAACTCGACAGAGACAATACTCTTCTTAATGAGAACAGCGAAAACCGGAGACATCTTAATGTTTTCGGGATAATGTATTATAAACCTGTTCCGGAACTTAACATTTCACTGGCAGGAGCTTTGAATCATGTTTCATACAGGTTGACAGATCTATATCCGGCCAATGGGGATCAGTCGGGCAGCCGTGAATTTCCCCTTATCGTTTCACCACGTCTTGGGATCAACTACGCTCCGGGAGATATTCTTGCAGTTTATGGTTCTATCGGACATGGATTTTCTCTTCCCTCTCCTGAGGAGACTCTTTTACCTGAAGGAGATGTAAATCCCGATATCAGGCCCGAGCAGGGGATGCAGTATGAAGTTGGAGCGAGGTTTAATGTGCTGGATAGAAAAATCGGGATCGATGCTGCCCTTTACTGGATAGAGCTTAAGGATCTGTTAGTTACAAAAAGGGTTGCCGAGGACATTTTTACCGGGATGAATGCCGGCAAGTCGCGCCACCAGGGTTTTGAACTGTCATTTCATTCGAAAGTGTTTGATTATGGCAGTTTTCCGGGCAGGCTGCTGGCGGACATTAGTTATACAGGTTCAATCAACCGGTTCATTGAATTCACTGATGGAGGCAATAATTATGACGGAAATATTCTTCCGGGTATACCCCATCATTCGGTGGCTCTGCAGTTCAGGTGGGCAGCACTTCCGATGCTGGAGATCAGTACTCATTTACAATATACCGGAAAGCAGTATCTGAATGATAGTAACTCCCTCGACTATCCGGGATATTTTTTAAGTAACATTAAAATAAACTCTCAGTTTTTTCAAAATAAGAGATTCCCTTTCCAGTTTTATGTTGGCATTAATAATCTTTCAGACACTCACTACGCTTCGATGCTGATTGTTAATGCAATTGGGTTCAATAATGTTGAGCCACGGTATTACTATCCGGGTTTGCCGAGGAATTTTTACGGCGGAATACAGATACAATTTTAATCATTGGGCTAAAGCCCTTGTTGTAAGCTGATTTGCAATCCGTTGGCTAAAGCCAACGGCAATTGAATATCTTTACTGTAATCCTGAAAAGTGACTCAATTGGGGGCTGTTGAAAAAGTTGACCTCCTCTAATTCACACCTAAATCCCCCAGCCTTGCTCCGCCGAAGCGGCTACGCGAAGGCGAAGGGGAGACTTATTGAAATCCAGTAAGTTATAAAGCCCCCCTTGGGGCATAGCCGTCAAGTTAAGGAGTCTGAGAAAGGAATTACATGGTAGATCAATAAAGGCAAACGGATTAAAATATTGAGATGTAGTTTGGTCATTAAAGTTTCCCCTCCTTCAAAAGGAGGGGAAACTTCATCTGACTTCATCTGATCTCTGTATCAATATTACTACTCTTAGCTTGACGGCTATGCCCCTTGGGGGGTTTGGGGGTAGAAATGGACTTTTTCAACAGCCACGATGTAGAGTTCTCTTCCCAACCGGGACTTTAGTCCCTGAGTCTGCCTTTTTCGAGAATTATGTTCCTGTCAGCATATTTTGCTGCGAGAGGATCATGCGAAACCAGTAAAACAGTTCCTCCGCTCTTATGAAAATCATCAATAAGGGACATAAGAATTTTGCTGTTCTCAGGATCAAGATTTCCTGTCGGCTCATCAGCTAGCAGAATAACGGGATCAGATACTATTGCCCTGATAAAAGCAGTTCTCTGCTTTTCTCCCACACTCAGTTCCGATGGATACTTATTTTTCAAAGCTGAAAGTGAGCATTTATCAAGATAATTGTCAATTGATCCCAATTGTTGTTTATTCCTGCAGGAAAGCCTGATATTTTCAAGGAGAGTCAGGTAGGGCATAAGATGAAATTGCTGGAACATAAATCCGATATGGTTCTTTCTGTATTTATCAGTCAGACTGCTGTTCTGCTTATAGATATCTGTTCCGTTATATAAAACCTCACCTTTCTCCGGATGAATAAGACCGCCAAGAGCATATAGGAGTGTTGATTTACCGGCTCCGCTTGCACCTGAAACAACAATATATTCACCCTTTTCAATCTTCAGGGTCACATCTTTCAATGCTATAAACTCCTCAGGGCCTTTCTTGTAAGTTTTTGATATATTATTGATTTCCAGCATTCTTATTTCTTTTGATTTTCTTTAACCTTGAATAACCCACCCCTGGCCCCTCCCAAGAGGGGAACTTAAAGCCATTTTGCTCTTTGTTCATTGCCCCCTGCCTTACTCCTGACTAAGTGTTTTCGCAGCATCAACCTGTGTTGCAAGCAGTGCAGGTATCCAGCTGCTGATCATCCACAGAAGCGGGAAAATTATGATAGTATAATAAAACAGGGACCACAGCGGTTTTATACTTAAAGCTGTGAACCTGAATATCTCCGTGCCAAAATATTCTGCAATCCAGCTGCCGGCGAAGAAACCAATAATGCTTCCGGTTAATCCGAGTATAAATGCCTTTAAGAGAAACAGGAACATAATTTTGAAAGTACTGTTCCCCATTGCTTTTAACAGTCCGATTTCTCCTTTTCTCGTATTAACATTCTGATAAAACAGAAGTCCTGTTATTAGTAAGGAAGAAATTATAATAAAGGGAATGATAAATGCGCCATACTTATTCATCATCTCCCTTTGATTTTCGCGTGCATCAGCGATGCTGCTCAATTCGGTAACTTCCAGATCAGAGAATATTGCCTGGACCTGGTTCCTGGCATTTTTTATCCTTCCATCCCTGCAGACGCAGCCCAATGCCTCGATCTTATTGATCTTTCCCTGCATTCCAAGCACCTGCTGAAGATCCTCAAGGTAAAACGAAACTCCCTGGTCCATTATCCCTCTTCCCTCTTCGAGACGTTTATCGACCTTAAAACTGTATTGTTCTCCATCGACTCCGGTTATGATGAAAGGAGCATCGGGTTTTATATTCTTCGCAATCAGAGCTCCAACCTGAACAGTTCCTTTCTTTACATCAAATCCCATGATTTCCTGTTGAGGCAGATACTTCTGCTGAGCTTCGTCTTTGTATCCGAAAAGAACTATTTGATGAGTCGATCCGTTTGCATCCTTCCAGTCGGGATACTTTATCTGCAAAATGCCTGTTAAATGTCTTACAGCATCAAATGTTTTTGATTCTGCAAGCACATCCACATAATTGTCGGGAAATGTTCCGGTATTGTTTACAGAATAAAAATCAATAAGGTTTGTGCCCTTCGGGAAAATGTAAAGATTGAGACCCTGTTCGCGCATTATTTTCCGGGTTTCGTTTTCGCTTGTCTTGCTTAAAGTATAAACAGCAACAGAGACTGCACTTGCCACGATAGCTGTGAAAAGGATTATTATTGAACTGATCCTCCTGTAAAGGAGCTCTTTTATTACAAGTTTTGATGTTTTTATCATGCCTGATCCTTATGCTTTCTGAGAATGTAAAATGTTAAAAATGAAACTGCAACCAAAATAATAATTGTTGTTGCAATAAAAGAAATTTTTAACGAATTATCCTCCTTCATTGTAATCTTCTGCGGCTGAATTGTATTTACTCCTGACTTCTGGTCAGTCAGCCATTTGGGCAGAGGTCTGCTGTCGAGTGTGTCGTATGATATTGTATCGTTCTGCATTACAAGCCAAGTGCCGGATTAGAGTCAATTATTGTATTCAGAAGGGCAGGAGCCGGATTATCCCAATTACCATTGAACAGAATGTCTGTTCCCGGCAGATCGTCTTTAATCAGGCAGCTGCACTCTGAAGTCAGATAATCAATCATCAGATTAATATTCTCCTCTGTGATGCCTTTGCCCAACAACGGTTCCAGTGCTTTGAATCTGCCAAAAACACCGAATAACATTGGTTCGCGGATATCCTTAAGATCATCTTCAACATTTAGAAGTAAAGAAGCAAAAATGCTCTCTTCCTTACTGTTTCTGCTCAGTTCAACAACTGAAATGATACTTCCGAATGGAGAAGCTCCAAGTGCCTTTTGCAATGTTTTTCGGCCAGTGTCATCCTTTTCTCTATTATCGGTCAGCAGATATACCATCACGCAAAGTTTTCCTGACATCAGCTCTGATGAAATTTTTTCACGTAACGGAGAGCTGATAATATTCTTTGTTTCAGGGAGTGTTTTGAAACGAATAAAGAGCCTCTCTTCATAATATAATCCATACCAGGATTCGCTGACATCATTACGGGCTACTGTTTTGAAATGGATATTTGCAGTTTTCATCCCGTCAACAACCTCTTTGTTCTGCTTTTTTACCGTCTCGGTAACCGGATTTTTATGGAAATAGATGAGGGTATACTGATCCGGCAGGGCATTCAGCAACACCCATTCGGAGACCCTTGTTGTGCAGGCCAGACAGATAAGTGATGCTAAAATTATTGTCCTGTAATATACAGCTTTCATCTTAAGCTTATTTGTTTTTGCGGGGTAGTCTCCTGTGTAAGCTCTATGCCTGACAATATAGTATTTCCCTTTTCAGGATGCATTTCAATAGTCAGAGTTTTACCGGCAGTAATGCCTGTGAATGTTTTGATAATCTCTTTATTGACCTTGCCGGTTTCATAGACAATATCAAAGTCATCGAGAACCTTATAATTCTGTATTATGACATCAAACACACGTTCTCCCTGCTTTTTGTTTTCAAGCTCGGAAAAATAGAGGCTGACTTTATATGTTGTTTCAGCAGATTGATGATCTTTTGACAAAGTTATCTCCAGAGATCTTATTCCTCCGATTGCACTGGAGCTTATCCATGGTGAACTTTCAGAAATCACTGATATAGGATCTTTTCTTATCTCAAAATAGTCAGCAGAATCTATTTTTACGGGAATATCAGGTGAAGCTCCACCGGCAACAGGGTATTCGAGCCAGAGAGTATTATTATCAGCTGTCCTGTCTCCAGGGGCATTGAGGTTCAGGCCCAGCTGCTTTATCTGCTTTCCGCTCCATTTATAATTGCTGTTTGCCCAGTATGTCATCCATGGCATATTGACAAGAGCAAGTGATGTCTGGTTCTGGTAGGGGCACTGGCATGTCCTTGTATAATCGGGTGAATTCAGAACGCCGTCTGCAACAATAAGGTTAGTCGAACATCCTGATTTCCAGCCACCCAGGCTACCTGTACCGTCAAATAAATCAAGGTTGATAAACCCGGCAGAAGCTGACCTGAATGTAAGAAGATATTCACTTGCAACAATTATACCGCATCCATACTCTCTTTTATAGCTCCATTTTTTATCTTCCCCCGTCAAAGGGTCCTTTTCAATTATCGGATCCCCTGTGAGCAGACTGAAACCCTCTCCTTCCGTATAAATTTTGTCACCATGGATTATTGGCGGATTGGCATATTTTATATCACGGTCCCACACCATTTCCCTGGTGTTTACATTGTACACAATCATTCTGTTTCCATACTCCCCTGTCAGCATATCGCGCGAAGGACGGGTAGCCTGCAAAAGAAACTTATGGCCGGAAGAATAGCCAAGCCAGGTTCCAAAGATGTCATTTTTCTCCTGGTGAGTTATTTTACCTGTCTTTATGTCTATGTAAACCAGTCTTGAGCCCAATGGAAGTGGTTCCCCTCTTCGCTTTAGTTTCGTTTCCAGGTTCTGCGGGAGCTTATCGAGGCAAAAGAGTAGTCCGTCGCCGCAGATCACCGAATTGTGGATGAATCCGTGATTTGCTTTTATGCTCCAGATCCTGTTACCGCTGAATCTATCCAGGATTATTAACTCACGGCTTGCAGCAATATCAAAATTGCTGAAAGCAGGATTCTCCACCTTCTCATCAGGATCCCTGATTTCAGGAAAATCGGGAAAATTATTACCAAGGATCAGATAGTTATCATAAACCCCGATATAACCCAGTTTCTTCGTTGCAGAATCTCCTGTTGCAAATGTCTTTATAAGATCACCAGAGTCGATACTGATCAGGTGGCACCTGTTTCCTTCAATAACATAAACATATTCCTTTGTTGCAATGAAATTTGTTCCCCTGGAATTTGATCCGGGAATGTGCTCCTGATTATATTTGGTATCAAGTGGATTCTCTCCATCATAGGATTCATCAAAATAGACCATCATGTTATCGTCTATAAGTTTTTCGAATTTCCTCTCCCATAAAACTCTTCCAGTGTAAACATCCCTGGCACTGATGCTGTTCATCCCCTGAATAATAAGGTGACCATCAATTACCTGTTCCCCTGGTCCGTGGCCATGACGCGGAAGGACATCGAGGTTGGAATTTCCTCCAAACCATAATATACCCAGAGGCGCTTTAACCCTCCTGTCATTCGATTTAACAGTGTTCGAGATATCTCCGTAGTTATGTGTCCACTCAGCTGAACCATCAAGAGCCCCGGTTCTGGAAATAACTACAGAGCCTCTGTTCTCACTCTTTTCCAATCCGTATAAACCAATATTTTCCAGAGCTGCTGTAAGTAATTTACGTTCCCTGTTGCCGGTTTTGATCCATATCTTTCCATCGTATGGCCTGGTGGATTCATATACTTTCTTCAAAATATCAGCATCATAAAACCTGATATAGCTCAAATCATTTATTACTGTAAGTGCTGAGAAGTACTGAGGCAGTAATGGAAAAGTTTGATCAAAATGAAGGAAACTCAGCCGGTCGGCTTTAACCCCGAGTCTGTCAAAATATTCCCGCAGATACAATATTCTTGACGGATCACTATCATAAGCTATCAATGTAAGATTAGTTTTTGCTATGAGGTTCTCAAGCATATTAATATCATCTGTTCCGAAGACAACTCCGTATCCGCTTGTTACACCTGTGGTATTTATGATCTCTTTTGCAGATAATGATCCGCTGTTCAACTCAGATTCAGGTTTATTAACAGAGGCAACTTCCGAAACAGAGGCTTCTCCGAATACCAGGATTTCACCATCATCCGAAACAGCAATCAGCTTCCCGTTTGAAGCTACTAATCTTTGAATATTCTGTTCCAGTGGGATCCTCCATTTTATCACAGCTGTTTCATCAGCAATCTCAATTGCGGTTATTCCACTGCTATCGGCTGCATACAAACGATTACCCGATTTAATAAGATCATTGGATGCAGGAATAGCTGATTTCCATAATGATTTAAGGTTATTGCTGTCAGTCAGCAGGGAAGCGCTTATTTCATCTCCCGAAAAGTAGATTGTATTTCCGTCAATAACAGGATATTCTCCGGTTTCTGTTTTAATCCTGTTACCTGTTTGGGAATCATACATATATGTCATCCTCCCCCTGTGATGATTGAAGTATACTTTATCATTTGCGCAGGTAAAAGCGCCTCCGGTCTTACCGCTTTCAGCAAGTTTGTAATAGAGCTGCTCACCTGTTCTCAGATCAAAAGCCGACGGGACTGATCGTCCTCCTGCTACAAGCAGTTTATTGCCACTGATCGTAAAATTCCCCTGTGGAGCTACATCTGCAAATGCCGGAGAGCTATGGGGCTGCAGGATGTAGTTGCTTCCGGTTCCCTCATTCTTCCAGATCACTTCACCGGTTTCTGCATTGATAGCATAGATAAAAGTTCCCATCAGGGGGAATATGCTTGCTGATGTGTACAATATATCATCTTTGATAACGATGCCGCCTCTTGCGGGCCACATTGAAATGAGCCGTTTATTTCCAAGTAGCTTATTTGAGGCCGGAGCAAGAGAAAGCTTCCATAAGAGTGAACCGTTATCACTATTGAGACAGTAGCAGAAACCGTCATCGCTTATGAAATAGAGCTTTCCTTTATTGGCCGTTACCGGCAAGCGCACGGGACCGTCGGCATAATAATGCCAGAGCTCCTGACCTGTATTTAAATCAAGTGCAATTACCTTATCCTGGTCATTGAAACCAAGGAATAACTTGTTTCCGGCAACAATTGGTTCAAAGATCCTGTCGAACTGCATCAGGTTCTGGTTCAGCGGATCATCCCATACAGGTGTCCGTTCTGAATATTTCACCTTCCATTGCAGGTAGAGTTTATCAGCCAGTTGTTCAGGGGATGATGCTGAACGGTTATGGTCATACCTCCATGCAGGCCAGTCATAGTACTGCGCCGGAGCAGATATTGCAAATAAGCAGAGAAGAAGGCATGTTACGATTCTCATAGCTACCTGATGCCAGAACTACACAAATATTTCTGATTTCCTTTATTCATATACCATCAGAATAAACGGATCACTCAAAAATATCAATAATTGTCAAGGCAATTGCATTGCAGGTATAAATTAACTCATTTTAACCAAAAAATTTCAGGTAAAATATTTTTGACTTATATTGAAATTCTATCATAACTTTGATCTGGTTATGTTGGCTTAACCGGAAAATTCGATTTGACAATGATCCGGAAATTATATCTTCTAAACCCGATCATAACATGAGAAATTTTATAAAAGTTTCAATCAGGCAATTCAGAATGGCTCAGCGTTTCTGGTTAGTCAGTTTAATCCTGTTGTGTCTCTGTACAGGAGCCTGTAATCAGCTTGCTTCTAGAACAAATGCATCCGATTCTGAACTTCCCGTGAAGATTAAACCGATGCTGATCAATCAGCCCGGGAGTGAACATTTTGGGAACGCGATTTACAGACGGGGAATTAACGGACCACGGATTGCCGCATCAGGGAACAGGATTCTGGAATGGTCTGTACAAATCTCTGCACCAACCATTGAGGTTGTCCCTCCAACTCCTGAGAATTATCAGAATGGAGCGTGTGCAATGGACATCAACAATGACAATATCGATGAGATGATCGTTAGCCGGACAGCCAAACAGCCGGGGACAGATTTATTGTGGTTTGAAGAGATTCGCGGTCAGACTCAATGGAAGGAGCACTTTATTGGAAATCTCAGGCAGAGGGATGGAGAAGAAGGGTTTCATGATATAATGCCGTTTGAAATGAAGGTCCCGGGTAAAACCGTACGAGGTGTAGTAATTGTTGTCAATCGCAAAAGCCTCTATTGGTATGAGATTCCGGAAGACTATTATCAACCATGGAATCAACACCTGATTGCAGATATGAGTACTTATGGTGCTGAATTCGCTCAATCAGGCCTTGTTGCAGGTGATATTGCCGGCAAAGGAAGACAGGATATTGTCTGTGGCAACTTCTGGGCAGAATGCCCGGCCGATCCAACCACTGACTTATGGCAGCTTCACCGCTATAGTGAATGGGATCGCAAAATCATCCGTTCTGTATCAGGAGTGCCTGACTGGGTGAACGAGGAAAGGTTCGGTGGTATGAACCAGCTCGATCTTGGTGATATGGATGGCGATGGAATGGTAGATATTATAGCTACGGATGCAGAGATCCCTGATGGTCGTGTCGGAATATTTTGTCGCAATATGGTTAATTCAAGTGATCTGTGGAAAGAAACAATTATTGATACCGGGATCTACTGCCCGCATAGCCTTGTGGTAACCGACATCAACAACGATAGTCGTCCCGACATAATTGTTGGAGAGATGACTGCCGGTGGATGGTGGTTCCCCAGGAATCAGGATCCTAAGTTGTATCTGTACTTAAACAAGGGCAATCTGAAATTCCGGAGATATGTTCTCCATAAGGGATGGGGTATTCACATGATGCGGATGGCACTTCAAGATCCTGATAACACAATATTATTATTTGGAGCTGATGAAATACAGTCGTGGTACAAAGATATGGCCACACACGTTGTCGGCTGGATCATCAGCCCTAAAGAATGACATATTGAATTATCTCCTCAATCTTATTTTAAGGGCAATTAATCAATTTCAAACCATTATTACCGGGATCCGGACTATTCAGTCCTTGTCAGAGTAATATCGTCAAAATATACTTTCCCTGTGGTGTTCGGAAGATAATTAAGATAAACGTAAAGAACATCTACAGTGCTTTGCAGATCTTTAAGTTCAACTGTATAGGCAGTCCAGTCAAAAGTTCCCTTTATACTAACACTCCCTTCTGTAGTTACAACCTGAACAGGTGCTAAACTCTTATCTTCACATCTGATTATAAGCGATATGCCTTCTCCTTCCAGATCGACGCCTTTTATATGGGCCTTTAAAGTAAGGTCATTTCCATATGGCATTGTTCTGGGATATCTTTGGGAATAATAAGCATAGTAAATAGGATCAGGATTTGTTCTTGATATCATAAAACTATGAATCGGAGAACGGGATACATTTTCAACTCTGCCCAGGTTAAACCCATATGTAGTCATAGAGCCACTGTACCTTTCACCGGTTGTTGTAGCCTGAATACTACTCCAGAATACACTCTGAAGCAATTCCGCATCGGTGTCACCTAAAAGCTGATCCGGAATTATCTCCTCTTCAACAGGTTCCTCTTCATCTTTTTTACATGCTAAAACTGAAAGGAGAATCAGAAATATCAGGAATCTTGTTTTCATGGCTGGTATCATTTTTGTTAAAGTTAATAAAGAGATTAATATGTATCAAATAAAACTATGTCTCTGCAAGAATCAGAGGGATGATATTTAGCATTAGTTTCACAGGAAGGCTTCCTCTTTACACTAAATTATGGTCCTGTTTTGAAGAGAGAATCATGACAATAAAAAAAGGAACCTTATTAGCTCCTTTGGCTCCCCAGGTAATCCCGCATTCGCGGGAGAACTTACGACCCATGGATTAATCCCGCATCCGCGGGATTGCTCTAACCAGCACTTATTTCAAGATTTTATTAATCAGATCATCGAGATAATCCCTGTTGTTTTTATTTGTTATCAGCTTTTGGATAAATGATCTTGTTTTTTGCTTTTTAATGAATTTTTCAACTCTCATTGCATCACCGCGCGAATCAGAAATTTCAAAGGAAAGAACCAATTCCCAAGGTATTCCCTTTGCCGTAAACCTGGAAAAAATTTCAGGATGGTTATGTTCGTGGAGTCTTTTCTCAACGTCATAAGTATGACCGATATAGAATCGGTCAGTTGATTTACTGTAGAGGATGTAAACAAAATACATGCAGCAAGAAAAAAGGAGCCTTTTGCTCCTTTTGACTCCCCTGACTGCTGAAAGTTGCAACTTGATGAAAGACATCCATGTGAAATGCCCGCTAATAATTTCTATTAAGCTTTTGTG
>Ga0154516_1110_pt1 | contig 99954 bp, 80 predicted proteins | sample RifGroE2_FD_115995 | JGI IMG/M metagenome (GOLD analysis project Ga0154516, IMG submission 115995) | Bacteroidetes bacterium GWE2_41_25 | reverse complement strand
TTTACAATAAATAATTCTCTTATTTGCTACTTATCAAATAGTTATGTTTTCATGGGACTATAAACCGCTCAAAACAGGAGAGGAGATGATCTTTACAATAAAGTAAAAGAAGTACTGACTGCAAAATAGTTTGCAACATATTTTTTATTAATGAATGAACGGCTGGCGCCACCAAATACCGTGTCTGCCATTTTTGATGCATCCTGCCGCGAAGTATTATCGCTTCTGATCCGTTCCATCTCCTTTGCGAGTTCTTCGTAGGATATTGTCACCAGTTCTATGCCAAACATATCCTTCAGCTTTTCAGGTACATTGCAGTCATAACCGGTTTAACAACAAGTTTGCTCAGGTACGGGCTGGGAATATCAATGTTCAGTGGAATACCGGTATTGCTTTCGAACAAATTGTTCATATACAGGCCATTGATTATCGCCGAACCGGTGACTGTGGCAATAGTGCCATTCTTGATGAATTCTCGTCGGTGCATAGTATCAGGTTTTAAGTTAGCAGATTGTTATTTAATTAACAGTTCCCCTGGCCCGCTGCCTTCCTTCTCAATTCTCATCCAGCACTTCCATTATGAAGCCTGTACCTCTGATGGTCCTTATATCGATGTTTTTATCATCCTGTACATATTTTCTGAGACGGCTGATGAAAACATCCATACTTCTTCCAAGGAAATAATCATCTTCGCCCCATATCTCAGTAAGAATATCTTCTCTTGCAAGGATCCTGTTCTTGTTGACCATGAAATATTTCATGAGCTGTGCCTCCTTAAGGGTCAGTTTTTCTTTGGTATTGCCGCAGATAAGCTCAAGAGTATTATATTTCAGTATTGTTTCAGAGATCCTGAATTCATCATTGGAAGAGGTGTAGGCCCTTTTCAGGATATTATTAATACGTAAAATAAGAATTTCAGGATCAAAAGGTTTTGTTATGTAATCATCTGCCCCTATCTTAAGTCCTCTGACAATATCCTCTTTGAGGCTTTTCGCAGTAAGGAAAATAATAGGGACATCAGGATCTTTCTCCTTTATCTTTTCACCGAGGGAAAAACCATCCATCTCAGGCATCATTACATCCAGAACACAAATGTCAGGTTTGTCCTGCTGGAAAAGCTCCCATGCTTCTTTCCCGTCGTGGGCATGCCTTACTGTAAACCCGCTGATTGTTACATACTGTGCCAGTATATTTCCGAAATCGATGTCATCTTCTGCTATCAATACTTTCATATGAAAACTTTTTATTTAATAAGGTATATTAATGGTAAATGTACTTCCCCTGCCGGGTCTGCTGTTTACCTTTACTTCTCCGCCATGTGCCTCTGCTATCCTCCTTACATAATATAATCCCAGGCCCAGTCCTTTGAATTTATGTATATTGCCTGTCGAAGCCCTGTAAAACTTGTCAAAGATATGTTTCTGGTCGGTCCTCCTGATACCAATGCCGTTATCGGAGACTTTTATACAGATATTATTTTCAGCATGAAATCCCTCAATATCAATAACCGGATCTTTATCAGAATACTTTACTGCATTTGAAAGAAGGTTATTGATCATGGTGGTAAAATATACCACGTCAAGTTCGGCCTTAAGCCCGTTCAGATTATATTTCTTGTTTATCGAAGCGCCGTTGCCGCCTCCGGACCTGAAACTTTCCACGACATCATCCAGAAGCTCCCCGATATCGGTATTTTTTTTATCGAGCTCGAACTGTGTTCTCTCCCACATGCTTATCTCGAGTATCATATTGATAAGCTGATTAAGATGGATGCTCTGTTTGCCTATCAGCCTGGCCGTTTCAAGTATTTTCTCCTCATTGGTGCGTATCTGGGCCATTTCAAGCGTTTTGCCGGCTACCGTTATGGTTGAGAGCGGGGTTTTTAACTCATGGGTCATGTTATTGATGAAATCCGTCTTCAGATTTGAAAGACGCTTTTCCTCCATCAGATTCCTGTAGGCAATAACAAAAATGGTTACGACCACAATTATACTGAAAATGCTCATTGCCAGGGAGGTGGCAGACTCTTTAAAAATTACCCTCTGTTTGTCGGAGAAGTCAATGAAGTAATCAAACCTGAGCCTGTAATTGTTGTCCTCCATACCAAACCAGTTAACAAGTATTTTTGACTGATTAATTTCGGGGGTGGATCTGCCGGGACTCTGATTTGGAAAGTTTTCCCTCCTGAATATTACTATTGTATCATTACTGAGAAATTCAAGGTTGTTGATTGCAATGGAATGTGCAAACTTTTTATCATATCCGCGTCTCTCAAAATATGTAGCAAGAAGTCCGGAAAGATCCTGCTCCTTGTTTAATACTTCACTGTAAAAATCAAGTATTTCTTTCTTTTTGAGATCCAGTTCTTTCGTATCCTTTAAAGCGCGTAATTCTTTGTTAGCCTGCTCCGAGTATTTGCTCAGGACAAATCTGACTGTATCGAAACCATCGGATGAAATTCGCCGGTTAATGAAATTTAATGCTTCCTGCGACCGGATTGTATACCTGAGCGCAAACATCTCATCCTTCTGTTTCCAGATACCTCTGATTATAAATACCTGTACTGAGGTAAGGATGATAATAGAGACTATTCCCAGAATCAATACAGTATTTTTCTTTTTCATCCTGCGATTTTAAGTATTTCAAATTTATTCATTTATTTATTAATACTGATGTGTGACCCAAACATTAACCCTGCGTTAACCGTCTGTTAACACAACAGCCGTTAAACATGGTGTATCTTTACATTATAATATTTAATAAGTGGCAGCCATGAAAAAGTTAAGTTTTTTTATAATAGCAGTTTTCCTTCTCACATCCCCGGCTTTTTTTCAGAGTGTAAATGCACAGAAAAGCGAAGCAGATAAGGAAAAGGAGTATAAGATACAGATGGCGATCGAGCAGCAGAAAAAGGCAATGTCTGAACAGAAAAAAGCCGAAGAAGAAATTCTGAAGGAACTCAAAGAAAGCCAGAAAGAAATGGAAAAATCGATGAAAGAGATAAACGTTAGTGTCGAAGTTCCTGGTATTCCCGGTGTTCCCGATGCTCCCGATATTCACGGATTTGAAATGGATGATAATATGGTAAGGGTTTTCAGCAGGAGAGGAGAAAGGTCATTCAGTGTCGATGAGCCTTTTATGTGGTCTCCTGCTCCGGGGAACATACACACTTTTACTTATGGGGAGAATACCGAAAGAACAAGATGGGATTTTACAAAGAATGTAAAGGAGAGCTCATTTTCCAGGGAATATGGAATTGATGTTGAGAAAACGGCAAAATCGGTGGTTATGTCAGTTAATGGCGACTGTAAATCAGGAGAGATAAGAATAAAGATCACAATGCCCAACGGGAAAACCTACTCGGAAATAGTTATAGATGAATCAGGCAATCTGAACTGGCGGAAGTCATTTAATATAACTGAAACAGAAAATCAGGACAAGACCGGTGAATGGAAATACAAAATTGACTCAAAGAAGGCAACCGGATTCTTCAAAATATCACTTCAGACAAATTAGTAAATGTTCATTCCTGAAAAGGGGATCTTTCCGGTGCCCCTTTTTTTATTTTGATTGCCCTGAAGCCCTGCCGCCCTTTACACTCTCCACTTTTACATTAAACTTGCTTCCTCCCTTCACAATCCATCTTACATAAACCTGTGAGTTGCCTGGGATATTGTTCACTTCCAACCGTCCGGGGTTTTTCTTCTGCTCGGTTGTCCTGTTCTGCAGAACATCATCCACGATCATCCCTGATAAAACCGTTCCCCCGTCCAGAAAAACATAATCCGGTGGATCGATCCTGTATTTCAGGTTAGATGCAGAATGAGTAGGAAGCATCCTTTTGTTTTCAATTGCGGCTGACACCTCTTTCAAACCTCCATCGAGGTTTTTAACAGTGATATCTTTTACCTCAAGTAAAGGCATTTCGTATGCATTGTATATGCAGAATGCAGCATTGCGGTGGGCGTCTGTTTCAATGAGAAAGCCCGGATGCAGTCTTCCCAGGGTCTTTTTAAACCCACCGATTTCAATTTCCCCGTATTGGGGATGTATTGCTTTTTGCCATGGAATAAAAGCATCATCAAACAGCAGGAGCCTGTCGAATTCGTATTGGTCGGTATTTGTCGAATCATAGAACATAAGGTATGAAGTCCATAACTCATTGGAATATACAAAGCATCCGTTCCCATGCATCCAGTCGAGCTCCCCGCCCCATACGGTATACAAATCTTTCCAGATCGTCAGCAGCTTGTACCCGGGAATAATTTTTTCTCCTGTGAGTCCGATTCTTTCTATTACATCATCATCCTGCCTGCTGTAAGCTTCGGATCCCCCTCCCCTGATTGAAGGGCCTCTCAGGATCATGCCACCGCTGTTATGAAATGACTGGGATGCTGCTATGTTCGGATGGTTCTTAACAAAATCACGGACTGCCTGGTTTTCAGGGAAGGAGAATGGGTATTTATCAGCACCATTCTGAACGTAATTGGGTTCCCAGTTGAATCCCCAGTCGCGGTTTCCGTCGTAACCCCCTGGTCCGTCTTCATTTATCAGCCCGTCGCCATCATTATCAAAACCTTCATAACCCAGAAGTTCATAGTCCCCCTTCTCATCAGGAGCAACACGGATCATCTTTCGCGGATCAGAAGGATCAATCTTCATATTTCCCCTCTGACTTTTTATTCTCATCAGGCTGATCTCTTTATCCCCGTTAAGATCATCAGTTCCATCTTCATCAACCAGTCCGTCGCGGTCATTATCCCTTGGGGCCAAACCCGATCGCGGAGGAACAGTTGAGGAGGTAAAATATTCCCGTCCGTCAGGATTTATTGTAGGAGCGATATAGAATGTTTTTTCTGCAAGCAGCTTTCTTATGAAATCGTTTTCATCGAACATTTCGCACAGGTACCATGCAGTATAAAGAGTCATTTCGGTTCCCTGTAATTCTATTGAGTGAATATTACCGTCAATCCAGAACCCGGGCTTTTGTGAATGTATTCCGGTTTTTTTATCGGTTATGGTAAGAAGATATATATCGCGACCCTGGAAGGACTTGCCGATTGTTTCCATAGTTACCAGGTCAGGGTATGTTTTGGCCAGCTTTGAGCAAAGGTCAGCCACTCCCTGGTTTGTATAGTATTTATTCCACGATGCCTGAACCCCGGGATTGGCAGGAGATCCGGCAGCCTTATAGAACATCTGGTACGACTGCGACCATGATATGGCAGGCAGGAATAATAGCAGAAGTAGTGCAGCTGAAGAGAATTTATATTTTTTCATCATCGGATATCTTTGATTATTAGCTATTTCAGTTCAAGAGTGGTTTTAATAGTTCCAACATTAATTGCTCCGGCACTAATAAGAACACTGCCTTTTCCGGATATAAGCCTGCTGAATTCTGCAGTGGAGCCTCCCTCAAGCCGTTGTATGCGCTGTATTTTCTGACCGCTTAACAGAGTTTGTCCCTTTGCAGGTTCAATGACCATGCGCATAATTTTGGTCCACTGATTTATTGACCCGGCTTCGGCAGCAGTGGCAAATATTCCCCTGTTATGCACTTTAAGTGTAATACTGAATAAATTATCTCCTCTGTTTTCAATTTTTGTGTCGATGAATTCCAGTTCGGGATGCATGGCTGCCAGTGCAGTGATGAATTCATAGTGCTTTGAAATGAGATATCCAAGTGTATCAGCCGGAGGATTATTCATAATAAATGGCTTTATCCCGCCTGCTTCAGTTTTTTTCGAGGGGAAGTCCGGATGCTTAATTTCAGTCCAGGGCACAAATGCATCAGGTATTCTGTTTTTTTCAGCAAATGAGAGGAAGGCAACTTCACTGTTTTTACCTTTTTCAACCGGATACCACCATCCCGGAGTACTAAAGCTGTATCTGCCATAGTGGTAATATGCCCAATCCATAAAATTACCAGGTGCCTGAACTGCAGATGGAGCTCCTTTAGCTCCTGTAATTTCATGATATTTATCGGATACAAGTTTGTTTATTATTTCATCTTTCTTAAGAATGGCAGTTATCCTTCTGTCAACAGGTTCTCTTGGCGCTCCCCGTGTCATTCCCATTCCCATTCCCACTCCACGTCCCATTCCCTGTTCAAAAGAAGTGAATTCCGGCTGCTTTTCTGATGCTTTCAGAGGTTGTCCCAGATTATCCTGCGGACCAAATGCCACTGTTGAATAGATATTGAAATGGTCGAACAGGAAGTCAGCAACAGCCTTTGTTTCAGGTTCGGACATTGCATGATATCCTGAATTCTGTCCGTACTCCTCATAGTTGCAGGTGAAGTTCCTGTTTGGATTAACACCACCGGGGCCATCTTCATTGAATTTCCCGTCTTTGTCATTGTCAATACCTTCTGAGTAGACAAAATATGATCCTTTCTGCCCTTTTGAGAGGTCGGCTGCGACCATTATCCTCCTGTCATCATCACTTTCAATAAAGGTTCCGGCAGGATCAGAAACGCGAATAAGCGTTATAATTCCATCACCATTCAGGTCTTCGTAAGGATCTTCGTCAGAAACAAAGTCTCTGTCGTCGTCAGTGGACCTTGAATTTATGACTCTTTCGTATTTCAACCCTGTAAAATACTGCTCCGAAGCATCCGGTGAAATATCAGGAAAAACATAGAAGGTTATGCTGCTGAGGAGTTGTTTTATATCAGGGTTTCCGGAGTCTTTTAAAAGGTTTTCAGCGAAGCCGAGCGCAAGTTCCCTGCCGGCAAGGTAATTCCCTTCGATTCCTCCGAGTACAGCAATAGCCGGCTTCTGGTCCTTCTCTCCTGTACCTATGGTGAGCACAAAGATATCTTTTCCTCCTGCTGTTTTTACCAGTGATTTTACCGAGCATAATGCAGGATACTCCTTTGCAAGTGATTCTGTTTTCCTGGACAACTCCGTGAAGTTCCTGTATTTGTTCTGTGCGGATATTTGCGTTGCATAAGCAAATGCAGCCAATGACAGGATCATAATTCTCAAAGGTATTTTCATCGCGACTTATTTGATTATTGGTACTGTGGTTAAAATATTATTTGTTGTATTTTTTCAGGATCATTTAATTCCCGGTTTCCTGATTTTCCGGCCCGGAGTCCTGTGCTGGCAATTATTAAAGAAAGGATCCCAGTTCCTGTTCTGATAGAATTCAAGTGTTTTCTGATTAAAGTAACCAAGAATATGCCTGGGAGAAATAGTATAGATCAATTCGTCATTATCGCTGACTATCGGATCATTGATGGTCATGATATCTTCTGCACCTGTATCGTATTCATTTGAGACAGAGGTATAGATTTCGTAGATAATCTTAGGTATTGCAATGATAATGGTATAAGTTCCATAATCCTTCCTCTGGAAAAGGAAATATGTAACTTCTATCGGTTCATTTGGGTTTACACGGTCAGTGGAATGTGAGAGCTGGCTTTCAAATACAAATCCTTCATTCATAATGCTTTCAACAACATTAAACTCTTTTGTATTATGAAGGAAGAAATAACAATCTTTGAAATCAAGTAAGATTGACGCCAGTACCTCGCCTTTATTCTTCATCAGCCGGAAGGAAGATTTACTTAAACTGACTCAAAAATAGCTATATTATTTTATTTGCAACACTAAACCAAATGTTATCTTATATGTTAAATTTGTAGCTTTATAATATGACCCTGCAGATGGCTAGAATTTCTTTTTTTGCATTTATCCTGTTAGCTTTTCTCTCCTGTGGCCGAAATGGTGTTGATGACGACAGACCGGTAATAACTGTCAGTATAGCACCTTATAAGTACTTTATTGAGAAGATTTGCGGTGATGATTTCATTGTTAATGTTATGGTCCCGGCAGGGGCGAATCCGCATGTTTATGAGCCATATCCCGACCAGATAACAAATCTGAGAAAGTCGGTAGCCTATGTAAGTAATGGATATCTGGGTTTTGAGATGACCTGGCTTGACCGCTTTTATGAGGTAAACAGGAATATGGTAAAGTTGTCTCTGGGAGATTACATTGAACCACTCGAATCAGATCATCATCATGAAGGAGATCATGTGGAAAGTGCTGACCCTCATTATTGGGTATCTCCCCAATGTGCCAGGGTAATGGCTAAAGCCCTGAAGGAGTTTCTGTGTAAACTCAATCCCGCACGGAAAGAGTTGTATGAAGAGAACTTCTATGCTCTGGACTCAATCATAATCTCTGTTGACCAAACTGCCGAAGAGCTTTTTTCGCACAACATAAACAGGTCATTTATGATCTTTCATCCTAATCTGGGCTATCTTGCAAGGGATTATAACCTCGAGGAGATTTCAGTTGAGTATGAGGGAAAGGAACCTCCCCCGTCACGCCTTAAGTATCTGATTGACAGGGCTAGAGAAGATAGTCTGAAAATGATATTTATACAGAAGGAATATGATACTAAAAATGCTAAGGCTATTGCTGATGAGATCGGAGCTGAAATAAAGATCATAGACCCTTTGTCGGAAGACTGGGAGAGCTCAACACTTGAGATAATCCATTCACTTAATAAAAGTTTTAAAAAAAGCACCAAATAATCTGAAGAGATGGCCGGTTTATTCGATATGCATTCATTGTCAGCTTCATATGGCGGAAGCCTGGTGCTGGAAGAGATTAATTTTTCAGTTAAGGAAAATGATTTTATCGGGGTAATAGGGCCGAATGGAGGAGGCAAAACAACGCTTCTTAAGGTTATACTTGGCCTTCTGAAGCCTGTCAGCGGGGAGATAATATTCAACAGTGATCTGCTCAATTCAAACAGTATCGGATACCTTCCTCAGATCTCAACCGGGGATATTAATTATCCCGTTACAGTAACTGACGTTGTGTTATCGGGGCTCATGATCAGGAAAGGCGTTATGTCGGGGATGTCATCTGATGACAAAAAAAAGGCGGAGATGGTTATAGAGGAGCTTGGGCTTAAGGGAATGGCCCGGTCATCTCTCAGTGAGCTGTCAGGCGGGCAGTTGCAGCGTGTATTCCTCGGACGTGCCATAATAGGCGATCCAAGGCTCCTGTTACTCGATGAACCGGGTAATTTTGTGGACTCATCATTTGAGAATGATTTTTATGAGAAGCTCAGGATGCTGAACGGACGTATGGCAATACTGATGGTTTCACACGACGTCGGTACCATTTCATCGCATATAAAGTCGTTTGCATGCGTTAACCGTAAGCTTCATTACCATCCTTCACATGAGATCACCAATGATGACCTTCTTGCCTATGGTTGCCCTATTCAGCTAATTACTCACGGTGAAGTGCCCCACACTGTTCTTAAAATACATACTTAGTGGATCAGAGTATTTTTCAATATGATTTTATTGTCAGGGCAATTCTGGGAGCCTTGTTTGCCAGCATAACTGCAGGTCTGGCAGGTACATATATTGTATCGAGAAGGATGGTATTCCTGAGCGGGGGTATTACCCATGCTTCATTCGGGGGTATCGGTATAGGATACTTTGCAGGGATTAATCCCGTCATAGGAGCTGCAGTTTTCGGTATACTATCAGCGCTTGGAGTTGAGTATCTGTCAGGCAGGCAAAAGATCAGGGAAGATTCGGCAATCGGTATACTCTGGGCTTTTGGAATGGCGATAGGGATCATTTTCATTTACCTGACGCCGGGATATAGTCCGAATCTTATGAGCTACCTCTTCGGAAGCATACTTACTGTTTCTGATGCCGATATTATAGCGCTTGGAGTAATGTCAATTATTCTCATACTATATTTTCTTATATTCTACAGGACTATCCTGTACATTTCATTTGATGAGTCATATGCCAGGACCTATTCATCTTATGTGGATATTTTCAAATATGTAACCACTTCACTTATGGCCCTTACCATTGTGCTGAATATAAGAATGGCAGGCGTCGTACTGGTGCTTTCGCTTCTTACAATTCCCCCTAATATCGCTATGATCTTTACAAGGGTCTACTTCAAAGTTGTAGTATGGTCTGTACTGGCAGGATTTCTTGGAACATCGGCAGGATACACTATTTCCTATTTTGCCGGGATACCTGTTGGCGCCACAATAATCTTTACACTGGTAATAATATGGGTTGTTGCAAAAGGGATTAATCAGCTGTTGTTAAGATATAAAAGAATAAACCGATAGTAAGTAATATTAAAAATCAGGAATATGGATTACGATCTTATAATAATTGGCAGTGGCCCTGGTGGCTACGTTGCAGCAATCAGGGCATCGCAGCTTAAAATGAGGGTTGCAGTTGTTGAAAAAGCAGAACTGGGAGGAATATGCCTTAACTGGGGATGTATACCTACAAAATCGCTCCTGAAGAGTGCCCAGGTATTTGAATATCTTACACATGCTTCAGATTACGGGATTAAAGTTTCGGGAGATATCACTCCTGATTTCAGTGCAATGATATCAAGAAGCAGAAGCGTCGCGGTAGGGATGAGTAAAGGAATCCAGTTCCTTTTCCGTAAAAACAATATAGTGCATATCAAAGGATACGGAAGGCTTAAATCAGGCAACACTGTGGAGGTTGAGGATCAGGATGGTGTTAAGAAGGACTATACTGCCGGAAACATTATTCTTGCAACAGGTGCAAGATCGAAAGAATTGGCCGGTCTTAAGCAGGATGGCAAAAGAATAATCGGTTACCGTGAAGCAATGACACTTGAAACTCAACCGAAGTCAATGGTGGTAGTGGGTTCCGGAGCAATCGGAAGTGAATTTGCTGCCTTTTACCAGTCAATAGGAACCAGCGTTACCCTTGTGGAATTCCTGCCAGGAATAGTACCCAACGAAGACGATGAGGTTTCAAAACAGCTTGAGCGATCATTCAAAAAGATGAAGATGAAGGTTATGACAGACTCATCGGTTGAGTCGGTCGATACTGCCGGAACAAAGTGCAAAGTGACGATAAAGACGCCCAAGGGGACAGAGATTGTTGAGACAGATATCGTTCTTTCAGCTGTTGGTGTTACAACAAATATTGAAGATCTGGGACTTGAGAAAAACGGTATTAAAACTGAAAAAGGAAAGATTGTGATCGATGATTTCTACCGCACCAATGTTGCAGGTATCTTCGCTATTGGCGATATTGTTCTTGGTCCTGCACTTGCACATGTGGCATCAGCTGAGGGAATTATCTGCGTTGAGAAGATTGCAGGACTTGATGTGGAGCCTCTCGATTACGGGAACATTCCCGGATGCACATATACAAATCCGGAAATAGCATCAGTCGGAATGACGGAGACTGCAGCCCGGGAAGCCGGTTACACAATAAAAGTGGGTAAATTCCCTTTTACAGCTTCCGGTAAAGCAAGCGCTTCGGGTGCAAAGGATGGGTTTGTTAAGCTGATTTTTGACGCAGAGTACGGAGAACTGCTGGGGGCACATATGATCGGAGCGAATGTTACTGAGATGATTGCAGAGATAGTTGTTGCCAGAAAGCTTGAGACTACAGCTCATGAGATAATAAAATCAGTACATCCTCATCCGACAATGTCTGAAGCAATAATGGAGGCTGCAGCGGCAGCTTACGATGAGGTTATCCATCTTTAACCCGGGATAACGCAACCTTTTTTTTGTTTTAACCATCAATATTTTGCAGGATGTTGGTATTTAAGACAATTATTTTATAATTTTATCTGTTCAAAAAGGATAAAAGCCTTGTCAGAGGTCAGAGAAATAATAAAGGGTTGTCTTGAAGGAAACAGGAGAGATCAGGAACTCCTGTACAGAAGACATGCTGCAAAACTATTTGTCGTATGTCTTCAGTATGCTGCTGATTATGATGAGGCCAAGGATATTCTGCAGGAAGGATTTATTAAAATATTCGAAAACCTGCGGCAATATAAGTTTGAGGGTTCTTTTGAAGGCTGGATGAGGAGGATAACAGTTAACACAGCACTGGAAAAATACCGGAGCAGGAACAATCTGTATAAGGTTGAGGATATCGATCAGATATCGGAAACTGAATCTGAACCTGATTCTGAAGAATATACAGGACTGGAAGCAAGCGATCTCCTCAGTATAATCAGAGAGCTGCCACCTAAGTACAGGATGGTATTTAATCTCTATGCTATTGAAGGGTATTCACATAAGGAAATCAGTAAGCTGGTGAATATTTCCGAAGGCACTTCAAAGTCAAACCTTTCAAGAGCAAGGATTATTCTTCAGCGTCGGGTAGGTTCATATACGGGAATTAAGAAGAAGATAATAGTCAATGGCTGACAGCAGGGCAAATATTGATCTGGTTTTCAGAAACGGACTTAAGGACTTTGAAGTTCTTCCTCCTTCTGAAATATGGGATAATATTCATCCAGTTATTAAAAGGAGAAAAAGTCCCCTTCCTCTGTTAAGAGCTGCAGCAGCGGTGGCTGTTATTGTTTCGCTGGGGTTCCTTGCTTACAGGTGGAGTATGGAAGCATCATTGGACCTGATACCTGAATCAGTGGCTGAAAACCAGCAGTTACCATCTTCTGTTGCTGCCACAGTTACTTCTGTGATATCCGGAGAAAAAAACAGGAATGTACGTGTTGTTTCAACCAGGCCTGTTAATACTGAACCGGAAATTTCTCCGGTTTCGTTGCCGGAGAAAGAAATAATACCAGTTTCTGAAAAGGTCAGTTACTCTGTTCCCTCGTATTTACTGACCGATTATCAGTCAGTTAAGGGCTTGCAGAATACTTCCGACAGGAAAAACACAAAAGTCGTTTATCCTGAAATTAAGCCAGTTACCTATGAATATTTTCAGGAAAATATTGAAATGCCGGCCATGGACAGGTGGTCAGTTACAGCAATGGCCTCCCCAACTTATTATTCTCAGTTCACATCCTCAGGTAATGACCTGGCCAAAAAGCTAATGGAGTCGGATCAGACCCGGGTTTCCTACACCGGAGGTGTCAGTCTTGCATACAGGATAAACAGCAGGTTCAGTATACAGTCGGGTTTGTATTATTCTACCTTAGGACAGGAAATGAACGGCATCACTGCGTATAGTGGCTTTCAGAAATATGATAATTCAAAGGGAGGCCCTAATTTTAAAGTTCTGACAGCAAATGGAACTGTTCAGACAAATAATTCAGATATCTTCCTTAGTTCTTATAGTCTTCCGGAAAGGATCCTTACATATTTTACAAATGATATTTTTGATCCGGTTAAAGCTAGCCTGAGTTATGTAAGCAGTACTCTATTTCAGGATATGAGCTTCCTTGAGCTGCCTGTTGTGGTCAGATATAAAGTGATAGACAGGAAGGTAGATCTTAATCTTATAGGAGGTATGTCGTATAACTTCCTGTTAGGCAATGTCGTATATGCTGAAAAAGATGGAGGAAGATATCCTGTGGGAACAACCGAAGGGTTAAATGATGTTTCCCTGAGCAGTTCTCTGGGTATGGGGATGGAGTATAATCTGTCGCAAAACCTTTCTTTGAATCTCGAACCTACATTCAGATACTATATCAATCCGTTCAATTCAGCCAGATCAACCGGGTTACATCCTTATTCTTTAGGAGTTTTCTCGGGTCTGGCATATAAATTCTAAACCGGCGACAGGCTTCAGGCGTCAGGCTACAGGTTATCAGCATCCAATATCCGGGTATCCGGAACCAATTTCTTTCTGATAGCATTTTGCTGCCACATGAATTATTTTTGAGGCATTAAATTGTTACCTTTGCACATTATTTTATCAGCAAGGAGTGAAACATGAATTTAAACAGGCAAACAATATTAACACTATCTGCAATTACAGCCACAGCTCTGCTTATATTACTTTTTGTTTTTGGATTTAAGGGATTAAGTACAGCTCCTCCACCGGAAAAGAACCTTTCTGATACATTATACAGCATTCAGTCATATAAAATCCCTGATGAAATGGTATTCGCAGGTGAAAAGCTTCCATTGGAGAACTTCGACACAAGGGAAAGCCTCGAGAGGGAGCTGCTCACAAGTGCATACAGGCATTCTTCAACAATTCTGATAATAAAAAGGGCTCACAGGTACCTTCCTCTGATCGAAAAGATATTAAAGGAGAATGATATCCCTGATGATTTCAAATACCTTGTAGCTGCCGAAAGCGAATACAGCAACATGGTTTCTCCAGTTGGCGCCACAGGCTTCTGGCAGATAATGGCCGGGGCAGGTAAGGAGCAAGGGATGGAGATCAACACAATAGTTGACGAAAGATATCATGTTGAAAAGTCTACTCAGTTTGCCTGCGATTATTTCCGCAAATCATACAACAAGTATGGAAACTGGACTCTGGCCGCAGCATCCTACAACGGGGGGAGGGGTAGAATTGATGAACAGATCAAAACACAGAATCAGAATGATTATTATGATCTCCTGCTGGCAGAAGAGACAGCAAGATATATCTTCAGAGCTGTTGCCTACAAACTTGTTATTACCGATCCAAAAGCTTATGGTTTTGATCTTGATGAGGAAGACCTCTATCCGGAGCTTGATTACTATGAAGTAAAGGTTGATACTGCTATTACAGATTTTTCTTCTTTTGCAAGTCATTTCGGCACAAACTATAAGATGCTGAAATTTCTAAATCCCTGGCTGAGGAAACCATATCTGACTCCAAAAGCGAACAAGGCATACTGGATAAAAATTCCTGCCGAAGGAATGCGGAAAATAGAGAAAACAGAAACAGGAAACTAACCGGATCATAGTTTTGTTCATAAATGAGCGATGAGATTCAAGTCCTGGGTGCCAGGGTACATAATCTGCAAAACATTGATGTCACGATACCCAGGAATAAACTGGTTGTTATTACCGGTTTGAGCGGCAGCGGAAAATCTTCCCTCGCTTTTGATACAATTTATGCTGAGGGACAAAGGCGATATATGGAGACTCTTTCTGCATATGCCAGGCAGTTCCTGGGCGGAATGGAAAGACCTGATGTTGATAAAATTACCGGATTAAGCCCGGTAATATCGATTGAACAGAAAACCACGAACAAGAATCCACGTTCAACAGTTGGTACAATAACTGATATCTATGATTTTCTGAGGCTTTTGTATGCCCGTGCCGGAGAAGCATATTCATGGGCTTCAGGGGAAAAAATGGTTAAATATACTGATGACCAGATCCTTGAGCTGATTAAAGTCAGGTTTTCAGGGGCAAAGGTTTATTTTCTTTCCCCGGTTGTCAAAGGCAGAAAAGGTCATTATAAAGAGCTTTTTGAACAGCTCAGAAGAAAAGGATTTCTTAATGTACGCATTAATAGCGAGATAAGGGAACTGATCCCCGGAATGAAACTCGACCGGTACAAAACCCATTATATCGAACTTGTAATAGATAAATTCAAGGTTGGAGAAACTACCGACAAACGTCTTCATGATTCGATTATCATGTCGCTCGATCAGGGCGACGGAGTTATGATGGTTCTTGACGTTGAAGGAAATGAACCCCGCTATTTCAGCCGCCACCTCATGTGTCCTGTTACAGGGCTTTCATACAATGAACCCGCCCCCCATACTTTCTCATTTAACTCTCCTCAGGGAGCATGTCCTCACTGTAACGGGCTGGGCGAGGTTTCAAGTATCGATGTTGAAAAGATGATCCCCGACAGGGAGTTAAGTATACGGAAGGGGGGAATTGAACCTCTGGGAAAATACAGGAATATATGGATTTTCTGGCAAATAGAGGCTATTGCAGAAAAAAACGGATTCACTATTGACACTCCGATCAGAGAGATACCCGATGAGGCTCTCAATAAGGTGCTCTATGGTTCCGATGAGGTTCTTAAACTCTCAAATACTCCGCTTGGCATGACCTCAAATTATTTTCTGACATTTGAGGGGGTGGTTAATTTCATTGGCAACCTTGAGACCATAAATGGCACAAAGACTGTAACTAAAATAAAGGATCAGTATGTTCAGTACAACATATGTCCTGAATGCCAGGGTACAAGACTTAAGAAAGAGAGCTTGTTTTTCAGGATAGCTGACAGGAACATTGGTGAGCTGTCAGCCATGGATATCCGGGAACTGTCACATTTCCTTGATGGAGCTGATGATAAAATGACCGGTAAACAGAAAATTATTGCAGCTGAGATACTTAAAGAAATCAAATCACGCCTTGGATTTCTTCTTGAGGTAGGACTTGAATACCTTTCTCTGAACAGGGGTGCAAGGACATTATCAGGTGGCGAAAGTCAGAGGATCCGTCTGGCTACCCAGATCGGGTCAAGGCTGGTCAATGTACTCTACATACTTGATGAACCCAGTATCGGTTTGCACCAGCGTGATAACAGACGGCTTATTTCAGCCCTTAAACAGCTCAGAGATGCAGGAAATTCGGTGATTGTTGTTGAACATGACAGAGAGATGATTCTCTCTGCGGACCATGTTATCGACATGGGTCCGGGAGCCGGGATTCACGGAGGACTGGTGGTAGCATACGGTAATCCCGAAGAATTAAGGAAAGCTGAAACCCTGACTTCCGGCTACCTTAACAATAAAAGGAAATTTCATGTGCCCGAAGAGCGTCGCGGGGGGAATGGAAAGATATTAAAACTGACAGGTGCCAGGGGCCATAACCTTAAGGATGTGGAGCTTATACTTCCTTTGGGGACATTTATATGCATTACCGGAGTTTCGGGCAGTGGCAAATCCTCGCTCATCAACCAGACACTTCATCCTGCTCTGGCAAAAAAATTCCATAACTCAGGAAAAGCTCCCCTGCCATATAAAGAGATCAAAGGACTTGAACATCTTGATAAGGTCATTGAGGTAAGTCAGTCTCCGATAGGAAAAACACCCCGTTCAAATCCTGCCACTTACACAGGTGTTTTTACCGATATACGGAAATTATTTGAGCAGACTACTGAAGCAAAGATCAGGGGATTCGGTGCAGGCAGGTTCTCCTTTAATGTAAAGGGTGGAAGATGTGAAGGTTGCGAAGGAGCGGGGATGAAGACTATTGAGATGAATTTTCTCCCTGATGTTTATGTTCATTGCACAGATTGTAACGGAAAGAGATATAACAGGGAGACTCTCGAAGTTAAATACAAGGGGCAGACTATCAGCGATGTGCTGGATATGACTGTAAATATTGCTGTTGAGTTTTTTGCCAATGTTCCTTCCATTTATCACAAGATTAAAACCTTGCAGGATGTAGGACTTGGTTATATCAGACTTGGTCAGCAGTCGACAACATTATCGGGAGGAGAAGCGCAGAGGGTGAAACTTGCTGCTGAACTCGCAAGAAGGGATACCGGTAAAACACTCTATATTCTTGATGAACCAACAACCGGATTGCATTTTGAGGATGTAAGGGTATTGCTTGAAGTCTTGAACAAGCTTGTGGATCGTGGCAATACGGTGATTGTGATTGAACATAACCTCGATGTGGTAAAGATGGCCGATTATATTGTGGATCTTGGAAAAGAGGGTGGAATGTCAGGTGGTGATATACTCTTTTCAGGGACACCTGAAAAGCTTATCAGGTGCAAAGAGAGCTATACCGGAATATACCTTAAAGCGGAACTTAAGACATGATAAATTAATTATATTTGAGATATTTATTTTCTAATAATACAGTAAATGGAGAAGCCAGCAGACCTCGTAAAGGACGCTTTTAAAATGAAGACATGGAATGAGATACATATAACTGATTCATGGAGGGTTTTTAAAATAATATCTGAACTTGTAGAGGGTTTTGAAAAACTGTCACGTATAGGTCCGTGTGTCTCTATTTTTGGTTCTGCCAGAACACATTGCAATGATAAATACTACAGACTTGCCGAAGATATTGCTTATAAACTGACACTTAATGGTTATGGTGTCATAACTGGTGGCGGCCCGGGAATTATGGAGGCAGCCAATAAAGGTGCATCCCGCGGTAATGGTAAATCGGTAGGAATAAATATTGATCTGCCTTTTGAACAACGACCAAATCCCTATATCGATGCTGATAAGCTTATTACATTCGATCATTTCTTTGTAAGAAAAGTGATGTTCATGAAATATGCGCAGGGATTTATAGTACTCCCCGGAGGATTCGGAACATTCGATGAGCTATTTGAAGCTATTACGCTTATACAGACAAGGAAAATAGGCAAGTTCCCGATTATCCTTGTCGGCATAAAATACTGGAAAGGGCTCCTGGCATGGATTGAAGAGGTGATGCTTGAACAGGAAGAAAATATCTCTCCGGATGATATGAAACTATTCAGTCTTGTTGATACATCAGATGAAGCAGTAGAGGCGATTGTCCAATTCTATTCCAGGTACCTCCTCAGCCCCAACTTCTGATCAGACTTTCCTCATGCGATCCATTTCGCGTGATGCATCCTTCCGTTTAAGGGTCTCTCGTTTGTCGTATTCTTTCTTGCCTCTTGAAACTGCTATTTCTGCTTTTGCAAGGCCTCTTTCATTGATAAATACTTTAATGACTATGATTGTTAATCCCGTCTCTTTGACCTTTCTGTCAATTTTTCTCAATTCACGGGAGGTAAGCAGCAGTTTACGTTCGCGGAGCGGATCGTGATTATTCAGATTTCCCCACCAGTATTCTGCAATATGCATACCCTTGATGAAGAGTTCTCCGTTATTAAAAAAACAGTATGAATCTGCAATTGTTGCCTTGCCGAGCCTGATTGATTTTATTTCAGTCCCCGACAGTTTGATGCCGGCCACATACTTCTCAATGAACTCATAGTCATGATAGGCTTTCTTGTTCTTAATTACAATATTTGCGGCACCACCTTTCATAATTTTCAATCAGGCGAAGTAAGCAGAAAGTGAAAGTCTGTAAATTATTATTTTGTTTCGCCCAAAATTAACTAATTTTAGTTTAAATTGCTTTTATTCTTAAATCATTAGCTGATTGGATCCGGAAACATCTGATATATATGATCTTGTAATAGTAACCGGGCCTACCGCTTCGGGTAAGACCTCGCTTGCTGCATCAATAGCTCACATATTGAAGGGTGAGGTAATAAGTGCTGATTCGCGACAGGTTTACCGGGGCATGGACCTTGGAACCGGTAAAGACTATGATGACTATATCATCGATGGTGTCAGTATCCCGTATCACCTTATTGATATAGCTGATCCGGGATATAAGTACAACGTTTTTGAGTATCAGCGTGATTTTTTCAGGATTTACAAATCGATGAAGGAAAGGAGTGTTTTTCCGGTTGTATGCGGAGGATCAGGCATGTATGCTGACAGCATTATTACAGGCTATAAAATGGTAGAGGTGCCTCCCGACAGCGGAATCAGAAGCAGGCTGGAGAAAAAATCAATAGAAGAGCTTACGGGAATTTTATCGGCAATGAAGAATCTCCATAACAATACTGATATTGATACTAAAAAACGGGTGATCAGGGCAATTGAAATTGAGCATTCTAATAAGAACAGGGAAACTCAGCACAGCCAGATACCAAAAATAAACTCACTGGTAATAGGGGTGATGCTCGACAGGGATCAGAGGCGTCATAATATTTCCACCAGGCTGCAGCAACGGTTGAAGGCAGGAATGGTAGAAGAGGTAAAAAGACTTATTGATTCCGGCGTTGATACAGAAACCTTAATCTACTACGGACTGGAGTATAAATACATTACACATTACCTGACCGGGAAGCTTACATACGAAAAGATGGCGGGTGATCTTGAAATAGCAATACACCAGTTTGCAAAAAGGCAGATGACCTGGTTCCGTGGTATGGAACGCAGAGGCACTAAGATCCATTGGATTGACGGATCATTGCCAATGGAAGAGAAGGTGCAACAGGTTATTAATCTATTATCACTGAATTAATTTCTTTCCCGCTGATCAGATACGTGTAAATCAGCGCGATCTTCGGGAACTGTTTTATTTCAGATATGTCTCAAGCCACTCAAAAAATTCACGTTGCCATATCACGGCATTCTGCGGCTTAGTAACAAAGTGATATTCATCCTCAAAGAATAATAACCTGCTTGGAATGCCCTTTAGCTGGGCTGCCTGAAATGCTTCCATACTCTGTGTATAGGGTATCCTGAAGTCATTGGCGCCAGTAATGATAAGTATGGGAGTATCCCAGTTATCGACCATAAGATGAGGGGAGTAACCAGAACTCTTTGGAGTATTCCAGTAGGGCCCTTCAATATCTTTATCAGGAAACCACAGTTCTTCGGTGGTACCATACCAGCTTGTGAAATTGAACATCCCGCAATGTGAAATAAAAGCTTTGAATCTGCCTCCATGCATCCCTGCAAGGTAAAAAACTGAGTATCCCCCGTAACTGGCTCCGACAGCACCTAATCTCTCTTTATCAACAAACGGTTCTTTTGTCATTGCATCAGTTGCATCGAGATAATCGCGGATGTTCGCACCACCATAATCGCCGGATATCTGCTCTTTCCATGCCTGTCCGAATCCTGAATTACCCCTTCGGTTAGGAGCTATAACAATATATCCCCTGGCAGCCATCATCTGATAATTCCATCGGTATGACCAGCTCTGTCCAAGCGGACCCTGCGGACCTCCCTTGCAGTACAGAAGAGCCGGATATTTTTTAGAGGGGTCAAAATCAGGAGGATATATTACCCACATCTGGAGATCTTTCATGTCTTTTGTCTTTATATACCTCTCCTCAACCTTACCCATCTTTATTGATTCATAGATTGATTTATTCAGATTACTGATCTGCCTGATTTCACCTGATTTCATATCAACAACTGATATTTCAGTTGCCATCGACATTGATGTCAGTCCTGAAATCAGGATACCCGATTTCAGGTTCAGAGGGCCAAGATCATGAATGCCTTCAGTAATTTTGTCAATACCTTTGTCCGTCAGGTTAGTTCTGAATATCTGGCCGGTGCCGAGATATGCACAGGTGAAAAAAATATTCTGGTCATCAGCCCAGCTGATGTTTTCGACGTCAAAATCCCATCCTTTGGAGAGCCATGTTCTGGTACCGGCCTTTATATCAAATATGAACAGGCGGTCAAGATCGGCTTCATAACCATCTCTCAACATACTCTGGTAAGCTATCTTCGATCCGTCGGGAGGGAATACAGGATACCTGTCATATCCTTTGTTGCCTTCAGTTATGTTAACCTCTTTTGAGGATTTTAGTTCATAAAGGTAGATATCTGAGTTGGTGCTTTTTGCATCAGCTGCCCCAAACATCTTTTTGGATGTATAGGCAATGAACCTGCCATCGGGGCTCCACGAAATCTCCCCTTCATCAAAATAGGGAGAAGTTGGAGATTCAAACCTCTGTCCCTCCATTATATCTCTGGCGTCAGATACCTCATTCCCGTTGAATGATGCTACAAAAATATGGCTGTACGAATAGTCGCTCCAGTAATTCCAGTGGCGGTACATAAGGTCATTGATTATTCTGACATTTGCTCTCGGGAAGTTATGTTTCTCGTTTGCTGTCTGATCGAGCTTAACTCTTTTTGTGAAATAAATATTTTTACCTGAAGGGGAGATGCTGTAGATTTCAAAGTCATTCAATCCTGATACTGCCTTTTGGTCAGAACCGTCTGCACTCATAGTGTAAAGGGTTCCTTTGCTGATAAAAGCTATCGATTTTCCGTTGTTGAACCATTGAGGAGAACTGCCTCCGTTGACTGTCAATTGTACCGGTTCGCCTCCTGATGATGAAATCTTATAGATATTTGTAACCCTTGCTTCACTCTGAAGATCGATGTCTGTTACTGTATAGAGTACTGCAGAGCCATCCGGAGAGAGAGAGAATGTACCAAGGCGTCGGAATTTCCACATTATCTCCGGGGTCATCACTCCGGCCGCTTTCTCTTCAGTAGTCAGCGAATTATTGATCTGAGATGTTGTATCCTGAACAGGAGGTGCCGTTTCTTTGCAGGAAACAGAGAGAAGAATAGTAAAAATAATAATTGTGAAATAGTACTTCTTCATGACCTGACTTGATTTAACCTATTTTTTAAGAGCTTCGCTTACTTTGCCTTTAAGCTCATCATATAGTTCAGGATTGTCTTTGATAATCTGTTTTACGGCATCGCGGCCCTGTCCAAGTTTTGTATCTCCGTAGCTGAACCAGGAACCACTTTTCTTTATTATTTCAAAGTCAACTCCAAGATCAACAATTTCTCCGAGCTGCGAGATGCCTTCGCCATAAAGGATGTCAAAATCAGCTTTCCTGAACGGAGGAGCAAGTTTATTCTTCACAATTTTAACCCTGGTCCTGCTGCCAATGATCTCTTCCCCTTCTTTTAGCTGGCTGGTTCTGCGGATATCGAGCCTTACCGAGGCATAGAACTTGAGAGCATTGCCACCGGTAGTAGTTTCGGGATTACCAAACATAACACCGATCTTATCTCTCAGCTGGTTGATAAAGACGCATGAGGTGTTTGTTTTGTTGATGTTTGCAGTAAGTTTTCTGAGAGCCTGCGACATCAGTCTTGCCTGAAGTCCCATTTTTGAGTCTCCCATTTCACCTTCAATTTCAGCTTTTGGAGTCAGTGCCGCAACAGAGTCAATAACAATTATATCGAGGGCACCTGATCTTATAAGGTTGTCAGTTATTTCAAGAGCCTGTTCCCCGTTATCGGGCTGGGATATAAGCAGGTTTTCTACATCAACGCCAAGTTTTTCAGCATAGTTACGGTCGAATGTGTGTTCAGCATCAATTATTGCTGCAATGCCTCCGTTTTTCTGAGCCTCTGCAATTGCATGTATTGCAAGGGTTGTTTTACCTGAAGCTTCAGGACCATAGATTTCAATTACCCTTCCGCGGGGAAGACCTCCGATCCCGAGAGCAGCATCGAGTCCTATTGATCCCGATGATATTACCTGGATATTTTCAATAGCATGATCACCAAGCTTCATAATGGTGCCCTTACCGAAATCTTTTTCGATTTTCCCCAGTGTGACTTCCAGGGCTTTTAGTTTGTCTTTGTTTATTTCTTTTCTCTCTTTGCTCATATTAATAGTATTACTGTTTGTACAAGTCCAGGATCTGCTCAGTATGTTCAGAGGTGTTTACCTTTGTTATTATCTTCTCAATAACTCCTTTTTCATCAATAATAAATGTTGTTCTGATAACTCCAAAATAACTCTTTCCATACATCTTTTTTTCTCCCCATACACCATAGTCGTTCAGGATTTTTTTAGATTCATCTGCTATGAGTGGAAATGGGAGGGAATATTTACCTGCAAAATTTTTATGAGATTTTTCACTGTCGGGGCTTACGCCTATCACTGCAAATCCTTTTTTCAGAAGCGAATCATGATTATCCCTCAGGTTGCATGCCTCGGCAGTGCATCCGGGAGTACTGTCTTTAGGATAGAAGTACAGTACGATCTTTTTCCCCTTGTAATCTGATAATTTTATTTTATTGCCACTCTGGTCAATGCCCTCAAATGAAGGGGCTTTAGATCCCTCTTTTAACTGTGCCATATGTTGTTAATTTTGTTATTAGCGGTAAAATTACGAAGTTTGAACTGTAATTTATATAAATCGTTTTAATTGTTATCAACACAAGCAGTGAGACTTTGTTCCATCGCTTTTAGAAAAAAAATGGTATAATAGTTGTTCGCAGTTTAAGACAATGTGAAATTAATGAAATATTTGAAACATCTCATCCTTGTTTTGCTGATATTCTTTATCAGCTCTTCGTATATTGAACTCTTTTCACAGGCAGTTAATCAGAAACCGACACGTCAGTCATCCATGGAGGCTTTTTCCAGTGGAGATTATGAGAAAGCTTACAGCGAATTCAGTGAACTTCTTAAAACATACTCAAAAGATCCCCTTTATAAATATTATTCAGCAGTCTGCCTCGTGAACCTGGAACGAAATCCGGCCGAAGCTGTTGCGCTGCTCCGGCAGGCAATCGAAAGCAATACTGCAGCCAGGCCTTTGCCGGCTGATGCTGTGTTTTATCTTGGAAGGGCAAGGCATTTGTCCGGTTTGTATCCGGAAGCAATTGATTCATATACCAGATATTCGGATCAGGTTGGCAGAAAAGCTTCGAAGGAGATGGGTGTACCTGATCTTATTCAACAATGCAGTCAGGGAAAAGGTGCTGCTGAGAAGAGCTCTGCAACGCCTGCCGCAACGGTTAAGGAAGAGGTTACTCCGGACATGACTGTTCCGGCTGTTGCTGCTGTTGAAATTTCTGAAAATTTAATCCCGGATAAGAATCTTCCTGTAAAAGAAGATTTGCCTGAGGAGTATTCATTAATCATTCAGGAGGCGCTTGATTTCCAGTTCCTTGCTGATTCAGTCAATGCACTTGTTGCAGAAATGAAGAAGCAACCTGATATGCCGGCCATTGATAAGAAACAGTCAGCCATGGCTAAGATCACGGAGTTTGAGCTTCTTGCAGTTTCTTATCAGAAATCTGCTGATCAGAAATACCACGAGGCCCAAATAGCCATGAACCCTGATGAGAGGGAAAAAGGTCAGGATAATTTAATGCATAATCCTGATAATGAGTCTATTGAATCTGCTGTTGATCAGCCTGATAAAATAATAATAGATATTGTACCTGTAACCGATACTGTCGATGTTTTTTATTATTTCGAGATCCTTGAAAAGCCTGTTACTGATCCGGGTGCTAAGATTGTGATTGATCCGGAAATACCGCAGGGGCTTATTTACCGGATACAGGTTGCCGTGTTTCGTAATCCCGTTTCCCCGGTGTTTTTTAAAGGTATTACTCCTGTATACGGATTTACTGCAGCAGGATCTGATCTTAAAACCTATTATGCAGGTATGTTCCGGCGCTTATCTGATGCCCGGAATGCACTTGCTGAAATAAAGGGAAAAGGTTTCAGGGACTCATTCATTACTTCCTTTATGGGCAGGAAAAGTGTCTCGGCTGACAGGGCATCTGTTCTTGAGAAGGAGTGGGGTGCGAAGCCTTTTGAAAGAGTGGTGAATAAGAAAAAGGTTACAGTGCCGGTTGATTCTGTTATTCCTACACTTATTTTCAGGGTGGAAGTTATGCGGGTTGCAAAGCCTGTAAAAGCAAATGTAATAGAGTCAATGAATACAATGGCCGGAGGAAGGGGGCTCGATGTAGTTACACTGGATGACAAAAAGATTGCCTATTTGATCGGAAATTTTATTACTTTTGCAAGCGCAGCTGAATATGCCGATCTCATGGTAAGGAACGGATACCGCGAAGCCAGGGTTGTTGCCTGGCTTGGCACAAAGGAGATTCCTGTTGAAACGGCAAAGCAGCTTTTTGAGAATCTGAAATGAAGGAACGAGCATTACATAGAGATGACAGGCTCAATAGTGGCGGGGAATCCTGCTCACTCATTCTATATAATGATGATGTCAATACATTTGAGAATGTAATTAATTCACTTGTGGAGATTTGCGGCCACGATCCGGTTCAGGCTGAACAGTGTGCCCTTATCGTTCACTTCAAGGGAAAATGCGAAATAAAATCGGGTCCGGTCGAGGTCCTGAATGTGATGAGCCGGTCGCTGAATCTGAAAGGTCTTAATTCTAAAGTTGACCTGAAGGTTTCATAGAAAAGTCTCACATTACCACGGTTTTTAGTTATTTTTAATCTAAATAGTAAGAGATCCCTCGTCAGCCAGTTGGCGTACTCGGGATTGAGCGAAGCGAGGGATCTCCCCCGTGGTTCTGCAGACCCCCTTTATTAAGCGTCATTCCTGTAAATCCATTAGGGATACTCATCCCGCACAAACAGGATGTGGAATCTATTGCTTTAGAGGTAGTTAGGTCCAATATTAATTGATAGTTTTTACAAAGCATAAATATCAGTATCCATGCATCAATAATTTACCTATTTTTGCCTCGGAATAGCTGACTGATATTTATGCTCTTCAAATATGGATAAAAAACAGCATGCAGATATATAGTTCTTGAAAGCGAAACAGTAGTAAATTAAAATAAGATACAATGGCCGATCTGAATACCCGAATCAGCGATTTTCTCTGGAAGGATATTAATGAAAGACACTTCACAGGTAAAAAGGATCCCTTCTGGGAATCACTTATAACTGCAGGAACTGAGCTCTGGCTCGATACCGGGGATATGAGTGAAGCAGAAGCCAACTGGACCGCTGAAATGAGCGCACTTACAACCAATAATACACTCCTCAACAATGAGATCCAGAAAGGAATGTATGATGTGTTCATATCGGAGGCCAAAGCTGTTGTGAGGGATCTCCCTTCTGAAGAAAGAGTAAAGGAGATAGCTTTTATACTTAATGCAAGGCATGGTTTACGGCTCGCCTCCAGATTTGGCGGGTATGTAAGCGTGGAGCTGCATACTGATACTGCTCATGATATAAAAGCCATACAATATTATGGGAAGCGATATCATGAGATTTGTCCGGACCAGTTTATAGTTAAGGTTCCTTACACAGCCGAAGGACTTATTGGAGCCAGACTGCTGAAAGATTCCGGTGTAAGGATAAATTTCACTCTTGAATTCAGTGCACGTGAGAATGTCCTTGTGACAAGACTTGCCAGACCAGATTATCTTAATGTGTTCCTTGGAAGGATAGGTGCATATATGATTGATAATAAGCTTGGTGATGGAACCGGGGCCGGCGAAATGGCAGTTATAGCATCTCAAAACTGGGTTACAGGTCTGTCAGCCGGGAATCCATGGCAGACAAAGCTGATTGCAGCAAGCCTCAGGAACGTCAGCCAGCTCGAACTACTCGCCGGAACGGATGTTTTTACAATGCCACCCAAAGTAGCTGCTGCAGGGCGCAAAGAACTTAAAGGGAAGTTCAAATCAAGAATGCATGAGAATTATGATGTCAGCATTTTTGATATTTCAAAAGGATCGGGTATACAAAAATTCTGGGAGGTCGACCCCAACGTGCTAAAATTTTCTGAAAGAGTTGCGAAAAAAGCACCGGTATCAGGTACAGAACTTATTAATATTGCCCATGAAGAGGGTTGTGAGGATATGTTCCCGGTTCTTTCGAAAGAGGAAAAAGTTTTTATAGCTTCTGACGGAAAGATACCTTCACATTCGAGATGGGAGGAGAAGATCGCTGCAGGGAAGATTGCCCCCGACACCCTGCTTACACTTGCAGGGCTTGCCTCTTTCACTGCTGACCAGAAGATGCTTGATGACAGGATCAGGAATATTATTGAATAGGATCAGGCACCTCTCTGTCTTACCATCTCATACAGCAGGATTCCGGCAGCAACCGATACATTGAGTGATCCGATCTGGCCTGTCATCGGTATTCTGATATGATGGTCAGCGAGGGTCAGCAACTCGCGGCTTATTCCTTTGTCTTCTGAACCCAGTATCAATACTAATGGCCCGCTAAGTTTTGTTTCCGAAGCTATTTGTCCCGATTTCTCACCGGCACATATTATTATCAATCCGGATTCTTTGAGGTACTCTATAGCCCTGACTATGCTCTTCTCCCTGCAAACCGGGAAGGTATGCAATGCACCGGCTGAAGTTTTTACTGCATCTGCCGTGATCCTGGCTGATCCCTTTTCAGGGATTATTATTGCATGAGCGCCAAGACATTCGGCTGTACGTACAATTGCCCCAAAGTTTCTGACATCCGAAACACCATCGAGAGCTATAATAAGAGGATCTTCGCCGGTTTCATATATCATCGGTAAAAGGTTGGAGATATACTGAAACTCAATTACTGACAGCCATGCAAGCACCCCCTGGTGGTTCTTGCGGGTCACAAGTTCTATTCTCTCCAGTGGAACTATCTGGTAAACAATATTGTTCTTTTTAACCTCTGTCATAAGTTCATGATAAAGAGATCCCTGAAGTCCTTGCCTCAGAAGAAGCCTGTCGATTTGTTTTCCGGCTTTAATAGCTTCAATAACAGCTCTCATCCCGAAAATACATTCTGATTCTTTCTGCATTTTTATATTTTAGGATTATTAGAAATCAGCAGGATTATCAAGGCGGAAAACAATTCCTTTTCTCCAGCTCAAAATTGCCTGATCCCAGTAAGTTACAAGTGTTTCATTTCTACTCAGGTAGAAGTCATTGTCAGAAAACACATTTTCTCTCTGTTTAAAATTAAAGAACAGATACTCTTCCTTGACACTATATCTGCCACCCCATGAAGATTTCACAACAGGTTTCCGGTAGCCCCATGATTCACCTTCCGTGTTTTTGTAAACTTTATCAGGCGGGCCGTAAATTACATAAATCATTCCACGCTCGGTTCTCCAACCTTCAGTAAAGGATGTAAAATATACATTGGCATAGACTACACGGGTGTAAAATATCCTTATGAGTTCTCTTGCCTTCTCAATATTACCCCCGTATTTTACCCAGAAATCATCGAGAGCCAGTTTTGGTTTTGAACTGGATCTCATCTGTTCGATCTCGAAAGCAGGGGCAAGATAAATAAGAGGTTCAATCATTTCCTCAGGAGTGGTCATATTCGGGTATGACGGTCCAAAATTCATAAGTGCATAACCTTCCCTGATATTTCTGTCAACAGAACAGAGGAAAATGCCCTCCCTGGGAAGCATAATAGGCAATGTATCTGAATAAGGTAACGCAACAACCCTGATGGGATCATAATCAACTGTTTTCTGTGGCAGCATCATGGAAGGAGGATCCGGGATTTCCCCGAATGGTTTGAAATATGATATATACAAACTATCGGCAGGTTGCCTTGAGTAGAGCAGATTTATATATTCATCGACTCTTAATACCTGTGAGAAGAGCTGATTCTTATTGAAATATCCGACAGAAATAAAATTGTATTTATTCAGAGGCGAAAGGGTATTGAAAGGTATAAATGCCTGAGATACCATCATTCTCAACCTGTCCAGAATTTTTATCTCAGCAAGGTATTTATTGCCTTCCTGAATTTTCAGGGGAATATTATAAATATATTCCCTCTTACCTGCATCCTTTATAATATTGAGGTTATAGGATATTGTGTCATCAAGTATCCTTCCCTGGTCTGCCAGAAAAAGCTTCACATTAATTACCACTCCCGCAGTAGGAACACCTTCAGGGTTAGCCTCTGAAAAGAAAAGATCATTTGAAAGGAATCTGACAGTGAGTATTGCGGACTCATCAGACAGAGTATTGATAAAATAACCCGGTCGGAAGGAGCTTCTGGTAGGGTTATAGATATACGAAAGATCTTTTGTGTCAACTGCAACTTTTTTTGTAGATCTGCATGACATCAGAGTTGAAAAGACAATGACCGATGTCAATAATGAAATTGAAATGATATAGCCATGTTTCTTCATTCCAGTGTTTGTTTTGCCTGGTCCGTTACTTATGAGTTCCATCCGATTCTGATCCTGCAGAGCTCTTTATTATCGGCCGCCCTGAATACTGAATGATTATAAAAACCTTCATTGATTTTGTCAGATACCGTTTGTACATATACCTCTTCATTTAACAGTGATTCGGAAAGATAGTTTATTTCGGCCGATTGAGGAATATTTTTCATTACGAAATCAAGATCATACGTATCATATATCCATTGCAGGTACCTCACATTGTTAGTGTAATTGAAAAGTGACGAGAGGCTAAGCTTACCATCGGGGCCGGTATCATAAACATATACCCTGAATTCCTTTTCAAACAAAAACGGTTCCATTATAAACTTTTGTCCTTTAAATAATCTTCAAGCTCTTCACTGTAATGAGCCCATTTATTCATCTCCTCATTTAGCTGTTCTTTTAATTCCCGGTACTTTTCATAATCAATTTCATGTGCTTCTGATGTGTTTCCCGGTTCCATGAATGATTTGTCAACAGCATTTATCTCTGCTTCTATCTTTTCAATTACTGATTCCGATTCTTCGAGCCTCTTTTTCAGCTTCCTGAGGTTGCGTTCATACTCCTTTTTTTCAATGTATCTCTGCTTGTTTGTTGAAATTTCAGTATTGGTATTTTCCCTTTGCACCTTCTCCTTTTCCTTTTTTTCAATATCCTTAAGGTTCTGTAATTTCTTCTTTCTCAGGAAGTCATAGATACCTCCGATATTTTCCCTAATCCTGTTATTCCTGAATTCATATACCTTTCCAACAATCCCATCCAGAAAATCCCTGTCATGCGACACAACAATTAATGTGCCATCAAATCTGATAAGAGCCTTTTTCAGGATATCTTTCGATCTCATGTCAAGATGGTTAGTGGGTTCATCAAGTACGAGGAGGTTTGTTGGCTCAAGCAGCAGTTTTACAAGTGCAAGCCTCGATCTTTCACCTCCTGAAAGCACTCTTACCTTTTTGTCCACATCATCTCCCCTGAACAGAAAGGCACCAAGCATGTCGCGGATCTTTGTCCTGATGTCTCCCTTTGCAACATCGTCAATAGTCTGAAGGACGGTCTTGTTTTCATCAAGCAAAACATCCTGGTTCTGCGCGAAGTAACCGATTTTGATATTGTGTCCAAGTTTGAGCTCTCCGATATAATCGAGCTCACCGGTAATGATACGTGAAAAAGTTGTTTTACCTTCGCCATTGCGTCCGACAAAGGCTACCTTCTCACCTCTTGAAATCTTAAAATCTATTTTATTAAGAACATTGATGATCCCGAAACTCCTGGAAAGTTCATTTGCCTCCACAACAACAGTGCCTGACCGTGGAGCAGGGGGGAACCTGAGATTTATAGCACTTGCATCCTCTTCATCCACCTCAAGCCTTTCCACTTTGTCGAGCTGTTTTATTTTCGACTGTACCTGCACAGCTTTGGTGGCTTTGTATCTGAACCTTTCAATGAATTTCTCGGTATCTTCAATCATCTTCTGCTGGTTCCTGAAAGCTGCAGTCTGCTGCTCTCTTCTCTCCTCCCTTAACACAAGGTATTTCGACCACGATGCTTTATAATCATAAATTCTGCCCAGAGATATCTCAATTGTGCGGTTAGTTAGATTATCCAGGAATGCTTTATCGTGAGAAACCAGAACCACGGCACCCGGATAGGAGGCCAGAAATGATTCAAGCCACTGGATAGACTCAATATCAAGGTGATTTGTGGGTTCATCAAGGAGAAAAAGGGAAGGTTTTTTAAGGAGGATCTTGGCCAGTTCTATTCTCATTCTCCATCCTCCGCTAAGCTCTTTTGTTGCCCTGTCAAAATCCCTGCGTTCAAATCCAAGTCCTGTCAATGTCTGTTCAGCTTCTGCCATGAAGTTGTTTCCACCGAGCATCCTGTATCGTTCCTCTACATGGGTAAGATGATCACAAAGTTTCAGATATTCGGGTGAGTCATAGTCTTCCCTTCTTGCAATTTCGGCACTGCAACTCTCTATTTCATCAGAGAGGCTGTTTATCTCAGCAAATGCTGTAAGTGTTTCATTTAAAACCGTTGTAGTATCGCTTACCTTCATCTGTTGAGGAAGATAACCTATTGTAACATCTCTGGGGATGTCCATCTGTCCCGAACCCGGACTCTGAAGTCCTGCAATTATTTTAAGAAGGGTTGATTTACCTGCACCATTTTTCCCGGCCAGCCCTATACGGTCCTGTTCATTAATAAGAAAAGATATATTTGTCAGCAAGTCAAAACTTCCGAATGATACTGAAATATCCTGAACAGAAACCATAGGTCATATTAAAATGTCTGCAAATATAATAAATCCGGCGTAAGGCTTAAGGCGTAAGGCGAAAGGCAAAAGAAATTGAATAGTTTTAAAGTTCCTCCTGAAAGTCCGGTACCGGACTCAGCATTGGTAGGCAAATCAGGATATTATTTGATAATGAATTAATAATCAGATGTTTTTATGAATTTTACGTGGTTCCGTTTGCCTTTACTATATATACTTATTATATATATACCATCTTTAAATCCTGCCATAGGAATCATTAAGCTTTCTTCTCCATTAATTTTTTGTGACCAAATCTTTATTCCTGTAACAGACAGAATCTCAATAAATTGAATGCATTGCATATTGCTGATGCTAAGGTAATTAGTTACAGGATTGGGATAAATTCTGATAATATGAGCACTTCCTTCATTTATATTTGTCGGAACATTCTCTTCAAATATAATATCATCCCAATAAGTGACAGAGTTAGGCAGAGTTCTGACAATCAGATTAAAATAGGCAGCAGTTGGTGGTGCTGTAACATCTGCAGAGTATTGCTTCCAGGTATCACTTTTCAGATAGCCTGAGTGCAAAAGAGGCAGACTGGCCTCATCATTCAGGGGATTTCCCTCTGCATCCTTCCAGTTTGCCCATACCCGGCAACCATTTCCGCCTCCGGCTGTTTCATTCCTGTACCAGAAAGAGATCGTGTAAAAGGTTCCCTCCCTTACCGGTATTACCTGTCCCAGTTCCCTCGAATCACCTGTCGCAGCCTGTCGGCATGAGTATATTTCTGAAAGAATTATGGTAGAATCCTTTAAACAACCTAAAGCGCTTGTCCATCCGGTTGGTTTATTAATTTTCTGCCACGACTCAAAGCCGGGATTTATTACAAGATTCTGTGAGAATAGCTGAATAGTAATAAAAGCAGATAGCACGAAAGAGTTGATTCTTTTCATAATAATCGTCATTAAAAGAGATAAGAAGCGAAAATTTGCTGCGAGACAAATTTTTGTAGCTAATTTCTGCAAAACATAGTGGAAATGCAAATTTATTTTAATTCAGCAATTTAAATTTTATAACCACAGAGTTTCACAGGGTAAATCAATTGATTTTCAAGCGTTTTTGGGTTTTTTATATATCATAACCGATACTCATTTAATTTATTAACGGTGTAACTCTGTGATCCCGATAGCTATCGGGACCGTGCAACTCCTTGTTTAATAATGTTTTGAATCACAAGAGCAATAGTAATTACAATTAGCTCAGGAACTGTTATATTTGCATGTTTTATTTGTTCTGATCTCTCTGTAACTGATAAACTGTTTTAATAATGGATTCAAAAAGATTTATTCACAGACTACTCATATTATTTATCGTTATATTTTCTTTTATAACTTCCTGTACAAAGGAAGAGAGTGAACCGGTTAATTCATACCTGGTTTCCAGCGAGCTTGCATTTACATATACAACAACTTCCATCAACAGTATTATTGATCTGGCTGCAGGACAGGATCCTTCCATTAATTCTCTTAAACAGTATGTAAAAAGCGATGTAAACGTTTACAAAATTGTCTATAAAACATCCGTAGGGGGTAAAGAAATAAACGCTTCGGGACTTGTTTGTGTTCCGGTAACTCAGGGTGAATATCCTGTTATGTCTTTCCAGAACGGGACAAATACCCTGAATTCGATGGCTCCAAGCGAGTTCCCATTAAATAATGCCTATGTTCTGGTTGAGATCATTGCATCTATGGGATTCGTGGTTATTATTCCTGATTATCCGGGTTTCGGGGAATCAGTAAATGTGCCACATCCTTATCTCGTTTCAGAACCCACGGTGGCATCAATTGTTGATATGTACTATGCAGCAGAGGAATTTGACCTGTCAGATCTGCCTGATATCATCATAAGGAACGACTATTATCTAATCGGTTATTCGCAGGGCGGATGGGCAACTTTAAATCTGCATAAAGCTCTTGAGCAATCCTTCAGCAACGATTTTAACCTGAAAGGAAGCGTCTGCGGGGCAGGGCCTTATGATATCGGTCTGCTTTTCAATTCGATGGTAAATGTGGCAGACTACTCCATGCCTTTATATATAGGATACATCTTCAATGCATATTCATCATACGCGCAGATAACAAATCCTGTTACTGATATTTTCAACCAGCCGTATGCTTCGAGGATAAGTACTTTATATAATGGCAATCTCTCATTTGACCAGATAAATGCCCAACTCTCAACATCTGTTTCAGCACTTCTTAATCCCTCCTTCATCTCAGGGTTTTCTGGCTCTGACAAATACAGCTCTGTAAGGAAAGCTTTTAAAGATAACAGTATTGGAGCCTGGCATACCTATAAACCACTGCTTCTGATTCATGGAGGAAATGATACGCAGGTTAATCCTGTAACAACAGAGACCATGTATAATGACATGATTCAGGCAGGAACCTCTCCTGACATAATTGAGAAAGTTATTGTTCCGGGAGTTGACCATGGCGATGGGGTGTTGCCGGTAATGCTGCAGGGAATTCAGTTTCTGTATAACCTGAAAGAATCTGATAGATATTGAATCACCAGAAAACCATCCTTATAAAGTGGGAAGAAAGAAAGAGTTCCCCTTGCTTGAGAAAGTGAGGATAACAGATATCGGGGCTGAAGGAAATGCTCTTGCAAGAGTCGACAACATGGTAGTATTTGTTCCGATGCTTATACCGGGAGATGTGGTTGATATTAAGGTTATACGGAAGAGGAAGAAGTATATTGAAGGGAAAGTTGTAAGGTTTCATGAGTACTCCTCCGACAGGATAAATCCAAGATGTATCTATTTTGGTACATGCGGCGGATGTCGCTGGCAGCATCTTCCTTATCCTCTTCAGCTGAAGTACAAAGAAAAACAGGTGTGTGATAACCTTAAGAGGATCGGGAAAATTGATCTGCCTTATATCAGCCCGATAATCGGATCAAAGGAAGAATATCTCTACAGGAACAAGCTCGAGTACACCTTTTCTGATAAGCGTTGGCTCACTGATGAGGAGGTGAAGTCAGGGATCCGGTTTGGAAAGGAACCAGCACTTGGTTTTCATATTCCCGGGCTGTTTGATAAGGTACTTGATATAGCAGAATGTCATCTGCAGCCAGAACCTTCCAACTCAATAAAAAACAGTGTAAGAAAATATGCTATTGAGAACGGGCTCAGTTTTTTTGATCTTAAAGAACAAAAAGGCTTTCTGAGGAATATAGTCATCCGTAATGCCATGGATGGCAGCATTATGGTTATATTGGTTTTTTTTCATGAAGATGAGGAAAAGAGAAAAGGAGTAATGGATTTCCTTGTGGCTGAACACCCGCAAATCACATCCCTGCAATATATAATAAACCCGAAGAAGAATTCTTCACTTACCGATCAGGATCCGGTTCTTTACAAGGGGAGTGATTATCTGACAGAGGAAATTGATGGATTAAAGTTCAGGATAGGGGCAAAATCATTTTATCAGACTAACACAAAACAGGCAATTACATTGTACCGTATTACCAGAGAATTTGCCGGACTTTCAGGTAAAGAAATAGTATACGATCTTTATACCGGTACCGGAACAATAGCGAATTATCTGGCAGGATCAGCTCAAAAGGTAGTTGGTATTGAATATGTTGAAGAGGCAGTAAAGGATGCCGGAATAAACTCCGGGATAAATAATATAACCAATACTATATTCTTTTCGGGCGACATGAAAGAGGTCCTCACAGAAAAATTTATCTCGGATAATGGAAGGCCCGATGTTGTAATTACTGATCCTCCCAGGGCAGGTATGCATGAGGATGTTGTTAAAGCAATTATTCAGGCACAACCCGAAAAGGTAGTATATGTAAGCTGCAATCCTTCAACCCAGGCACGTGATATTTTATTAATGTCTCAGTGTTACTATGTCGATAAGGTTCAGCCGGTAGATATGTTCCCGCACACCCATCATGTGGAAAATGTGGTTCTTCTGATAAGAAAAGTGAATTAGGCCCTTTCTGATTTAGTTCTGCAAGAAAATTTATTATATTTAGTGTGATTTACACAGATTAGGGGAATGGAGTTGTATACTCATCAGGATCAGGATTTTATCTCACTGGATGATAGCCAGGAAATGGATGACCATATATCCAGTCTGCGTTATGCAGGGATAATTCAGCACGCTTTGATGCCCAATCCTCAGATTCTTAAAGGTTATATCAGGGATTATTTTATTCTCTTCCTTCCCCGTGATATTGTCAGTGGAGATTTTTATTATGCTTTCTGCAACAGAAAAAAGATTTGTATTGCCGTCGGAGACTGCACAGGTCATGGAGTCCCCGGAGCTCTTATGAGTATTCTTGGGATCAGCTTGCTGAATGAAATAATGCAGTCGGGTGTTATTCTTAAAGCAAACCGTGTGCTTAACCTTATGAGAGAAAAGGTTATGAAGGCATTGGATCAGAAAGGAGAAAGCGCCGATACAAAGGACAGTATTGACATTGCACTGTGTCTTATCGATTGTGCCTCAAACAGGATGGAATTCTCCGGTGCCGGAAGGCCTCTGTATATGGTAAGGAATGGAGACCTTATCGAATATAAGGCAGATAATATGACTATTGGCATAGATCCTGTGCAGGAAAAATCGTTCACTAACCATTGTATTGTAACTTCACCCGGCGATTCATTCTATGTCTTTTCTGATGGTTTTTGTGATCAGTTTGGCGAAATGACAGATAAAAAATTCAAATACAAACGTTTCAGGGAACTTATTGAGTCAGTACAGGGACTGAAAATGAAACAGCAAAAACTTGTCCTTGAAAAGACATTTAATGATTGGAAGGGAAAGACTCAGCAGGTTGATGATGTAATTGTATTTGGTTTTCAAATTTAATTTTTAAGCAGTGATGAAGCTTACGGCTTTCAGGATCAGAAATTTCAGATCGATTGTTGATTCAGGCTGGCAGAATCTGTCACCTGACAACATAACATGCCTTATCGGGCAGAATGAATCAGGTAAAACCTCTGTTCTTGAAGGACTTAAGGATTTTTTCACAGGGATCATCTCTGAAGATATTCTGCGGAGTGATCTTTCATTGCCGGAGGTGAGCTGCAGGTTCTTTGTTCCGCAAGGCTGGTTACTGAAAGTTACGGAAAATCCCGGACCGGAGCTTAAGGAGTTGCTCTCCGGACTGAATCACGTGGAGCTTACAAGGAAATGGATAGCAGATCTCTCCTCGGTCGTGAATGTTAGCGGCGAAATAAGTCAATATCTTGATTCACTCGAAGATGCATGGAAATTGTACCTCGGGAATGTGGTTATTAAGCTGGAGGAAGAATTGAGTTTTATTGAATTGCTTGAATCAGAAATCTTAAGGATAACCGAAGAAGAGAAGGAGATCAGGTCGAAGAGGGGGAGTAGGGGATTAAGCTTAAAGGGATTATGGGTTTTCGGAGGAAAGAAAAAAGAATCCATTCCGGATCATAATTTGCCATTGGACGTACTTAAGGTCCGGTTGGACGAAATAAGAAAGAACAAGGAAGAAAAGGTAGGTGAACTGGCAAAAAAACATGCTTTAAAGCAGGCTGGGGAAAAGTGGAAAAGGCTTAAGAGCAGGTTAGCAACAACAGAGGATCACTTAAAATATCTCTCTGTGAGGCTTGAAGAAAGGCACCAGAAGATGACCCTGCTTATGCAGGATACAAATGATAAGACAGATCATCAATGGCAGGCAGTCCTGAGTGATTTCAGAAAGACACTGGCAGAGAGGGATGAAAGCCTTGCCGAACTTGAGAATCATATAGCCCTCTCCGGTTATGTTATAACAGGGAGCAGTGAGGAGGAGGCAGAACTTAAGGTCAGTAATGTCATTCAATCTTATAAATCAAAATACAACAGCAGTATTCTTGGGAAAAAGTACTTTGAATATTGCCCTGTTTTTGAACTTTTTGAAGATTTTGGAAGTCTGCTTCCCAACAGGATTGATATGGAGGATATAGTATCGGGAAATAAACAGGTTGAAGGGTATAAAGCAGCGCGGAATTTCCTCTCGCTTGCCAAACTCGATTATTCATTTTTTCAGCAGCCTTCAAGCCGGATACTAAAGCAGAAAATAGAAAACCTTAATCAGTCGCTTACACATAATTTCCATGACTTCTGGCAGCAATCAATAGGAAGGAACAATAAGATTCATATTCAGTTTGAGCTGGAGCATTACAATGCCTCATATGGTCAGAAGGCCGGGAAACCATATCTTGAATTCTGGATCAAGGATGAAGGGGAGAGACTGTATCCCAAGCAGCGCAGCAGGGGAGTGAGGTGGTTCCTCTCTTTTTACATGGAGCTTAAAGCTTCTGCCAACCTTAAGGACCGTCATCTGGTTCTGCTTGTTGATGAGCCGGGAGTAAGCCTGCATGCAAGGGCCCAGGAGGACGTACTCAAAGTCTTTGAAGACATCAAGGACAAGATTCAGATTATCTATACAACACATTCCCCTCATCTTGTCGAGATAAACAAGCTTCACAGAGTACTTGCAATACAGCGTGATGACCTCGACAGCATGAGGAGCAATACCAGGATACTTGATCCTTTGAAGCTATCCTCAGCTTCCGCTAACACACTGACACCTTTACAGAGCATAATGGGCAATCCGATGGCCGGAGAAGGATTTTCATCCAGAAAAGTCAACCTGATTGTAAATGACGCAGGGTCTTTCTATATGTTAAGTGCCATAATGATTTTGATGGGTTTTAAAGGAAAGGTCACTGTGATACCTTCAACTAATGTCTCAACTATCCCTTTACTTTGTAATATTATGATGGGATGGGGGATGGATTTTGCAGTATTGCTTTTTAACAACAATGAGGAGAACAAACTTGCCGGATCACTGAAAGAGACTATTTTTAATACCGATAGTAGCAACAGGGAACTTGTTATAAGGATGTCTGAAGGTTTCCTGAATGTTGAGGACCTTTTATCAACACTCGATTTCAAGAATCATATCCTGGAAAGCAGGGAGGGGGTCACAGTTCCTAATTCTGTATGTATAAGGGAGAAAGAGCTGCCAAGGAACTTTATCTTAAGCAGGTTTCTTTCAGGTGTAAAGGCAGGCAAAGTGAAAATTGATGACTTTGACGAAGAGACCAATGAAAATTTCCGGATGGTGATTGACATCCTTAAGGGTCTGAAATAAAGATCCGATTTATTTTGAACTTATACCATGTTTTTCTATTTTTGTCGCGCTCATGTTATTATTCCGGATATTGGAGAGATGGGTGAGTGGCTTAAACCAGCAGTTTGCTAAACTGCCGTATGGGTAACTGTACCGGGGGTTCGAATCCCCCTCTCTCCGCAACAGCAAATTATTCCCACGGCCTGCCGTGGGATTTTTGTTTTTAAATGACCGTGCAAAACTTGTTTTGCTAAGGACAGCCAAAAACAAAAATACCATACGAGTGAAACGAGTTGGGAATAATTTGTTGTTGCAAGGCTCTCCATAAGGGATCACGACCGAAACGCCGCAAGGCGCTGAGGTCGTAATCCCTTATGTTATGAACTCACCCCCCCGCCCCTCTCTGCTTCGCAAAGAGGGGAGCCTGTTATCAAATGAAAATAAATATAACCCAAAGGGTTCATTTAAGCTTTGCAAGGTGCCCCCATGGGATCACCATAGGTAATCTTCTGAAAATAATTGTTACAGAATTCTCAGAAGACTGCATTTCCTGCCACAGCTACCAGAATTAGTCCTGAGATCCCTGCAATTATTGCTGCTATTGTCATTGGTATCAGGTTGCGTTTGATCAGAAGTCCTTCAACTCCTGCCAGACCAACAGTTGCACATGCTGCTATAACGTTATGAACGCATATCATATTACCGAGAGCTCCTCCTAAATTCTGAAGGCTTACAACAATAAATCGCGACATTTCCAGACTTTCTGCTACAGAATACTGAAAGAGAGAGAAAAGCATATTTGAAACCGTGTTGGAGCCTGACATGAACGACCCCAGGGCTCCTATGAAAGGGTCTGCAAAGGGCCATGCTTCACCAAAAAGCCCTGCCATAGCTTTTGCCATTGCAATCGGCATGCTTGCATAGCCATTCGGATTGATGCCGGTTTGCATCATCAGCCTCACCATCGGGACTGCAAAAACCAGGGCAATAAAAGGACCCCTGAGGCGTACAAGTGCTTCACTCCAGGCAATGGTAACCTGTTTTAAAGACATTCTGAACATAGGTATGCATATAATGGCTATCAGCAGGAAGGGCATTATTCCGGGGATATTCAGCGGATCAAAATCAGTAACCACCTTAGTACCAAACAATTCAGGTGATACATATTTTACTTTCTGTATCCAGCCATTGAGAGGAATGAATTTTACCCTGGTCAGAAACAGAATCAGACCGATAAGGATATAAGGAATCCATGCTTTAAACAGCGAGAGTTTGCTATCAGTTACATTTCCTGATATATTTATTGATCCGTTCCAGTTGTTTTCCCACATTTTTTTATCGGGAAAATCCCATTTTTTTCCTGGAACCAGGAATCCGGCCCTGGTTGAAGGTATCAGTATTGCAAGCCCGGTAAAAGCTCCGATAAGGCTGGGAAATTCAGGACCAAGAAATAATGCTGCAAGCAGAAATGGTATAATAAAACATAATCCGGCAAAGATCGCATATGGCCATATTACCAGGCCCTCTTTTATGCTTTTCTTTTCACCGAAAAATCCGGTCAGCATAGCTACCATTATTAATGGCATGAATATTCCGGGGATAACATGCTGAATTGCTGTCCATTCACCTATACCATGAATGAATTCACCAAAAGTCATTCCATTCGCTGTTAATGTTCTGACAATTTCAGGAGTTTCAAGCGATGAGCCTATGCCTATAATTGTCGGAGTCCCGACTGCACCAAAAGACACAGGCGTACTGTTGGCAATCAGGGCAACCATAACTGCAGCCAGTGCTGGGAATCCCAGTGAGAGTAATAATGGAGCAACCAGTGCCGCAGGTGTTCCGAATCCCGCAGATCCTTCTATAAAAGCACCGAAAAGCCATGCAATAATAATAGCCTGTATCCTCCGGTCGGATGAGATAGATTCAAATCCCCGGTTAATTGCTGAAAGAGCTCCGCTTTCTCTTAGTGTAAATAGCAGGGTCAGCGCCCCGAATACAATTAAGATTATTTTTACGGCTATCACTGCTCCGTTCAAACATGTAGCCATAATCCAGTTCAAAGGAGTCTCCCAGACAAATAGTACAATGGCAAGTGTTATGAGAAAAGCTGCCGGCATAGCCCTTGTGGCCTTCCATCGTAACCCGACCATAAGAACCAGTATTATAACTATGGGGATTGAAGCCAGCAATGCAATGATATTATTACTCATATTATGATATTTTTGACCAGGAGTAAAAATGCAAGATAAATTACAGATATTCAATATTAAATTTTATTTGCTAAGATATTCCGAATAATCCTTTGTCATTTCCTGAAAAATCATTACCTTTGCGCCGTAATTAAAAACAGGAATATACGATCTCGAGTTTGATCGGAAGTTTCAATTAAACAAAGTATTAATAAAGCTAAGTAAAATGAAAAACAAAATTTTGATGGGATTAGCCGCTATCGCAATGGTTGCTTTCCTTTCGGGTTGTGGAAAAGTTCCACAGGAAAAAATTGATGCTACTAATGCAGCCATTACAGCTGCACAGACTGCTGAAGCAGCAGTTTACGTACCAGCTGAATTTACAGCTGTACAGGATTCCATGAAAGCTATTATGGCTGAAATTGAAGTTCAGAATGGTAAATTATTCAAGAAATTCGGTCCGGTTACAACCAAACTTGACGAAACATTAGCAGCTGCTAATCAGGTTACTGCAAATGCCGGCACCAGGAAAGAAGAAGTTAAGAAAGAGGTTGAAACTTTAATGACAGAAATTAAAGCTGTAATTGAAGAAAACGTTACTCTTGTGAAAAAAGCTCCAAGAGGCAAAGAAGGTGCTGCAGTTCTTGAGCAGATAAAAACTGAAATGGCCACAATTGATGCTTCTGTTCTTGAGGCTCAGGGCTTATATGATAAAGGTGCCTATATGGATGCTGACAACAAAGTTAAAGCAGCCAAAGAAAGAGCAGTTGGTATAAATACCGAACTTAAGGAGGCTATTGCAAAAGTCAGAAGGTAATATTTCCTTCTTTCAATAGAAGATAGAGAGACTGTCTCAAAAGTTAAATCCATTAACCGCAGAGGTCGCAAAGAATTTACGCAAAGAACACAAAGATTTGTATTTCAGTGTTTTGACTTTGCGCCCTTTGCTATTACTTCGTGTACTTTGCGGTTAAAAAGGACTTTTGAGACAGCCTCTTTTTTAAGGTGTAACTGACAAGATGAGAAGATACTGGAAGAAAATAGCAATACTGATATCTGTAGTATTCTTCATTGCTTCTACAGTAATGCTATTGATCCGCTTTGCACCTGAAGCGCCGGTAACAGAGATGGAACATGCACGCAGAGAGCTTTCAGGAGCAGTAGCCAACAAAGCTGATACCTACTCAAGAAGACTTTATACCCAGGCAATGGTTTATTATGATTCTGCCATGGTTAACTGGCAGAAGGAAAATAAAAGGTTCTTCTTTTTCCGGGATTATGATAAGGTTAAGACTTTTGCAAAACTCTCTTCAGACAAAGCCGGCGAAGCAAGTGAAAATTCAATAAACAGTTCATCAGGTCTTCAAACTAGAATTAAACATAAAATTGAATCTCTGACCACACTTGTGGCTGAACTCAATGATATGTTTAATACCTACCCTCTTAGTGAGGAAACAAGGAACCGGATATCCATGGGAAAAATGTTACTTGAAGAAACAGATATTGCTTTTAAGAAAGGGATGTACCTGCAGGCAAACAGAAAAATAACCGATTCTGAATATCTGCTTACCGAATCATTTGAAAGTGCAACTGAAAACCTTAAGAATTATTTCAGTTCATATTCGTTATGGAAAAAATGGATAGATCTGACTATAAAAGAATCCAGACGAAATAGAGACTATTCAATAATTATTGATAAATTTTCCCGTAAATGCCTTGTATACCACAGTGGAAAAAAGAAATATGAATTTAGTGCCGAACTTGGAAAAAACTGGGTAGGAGATAAAAGGATCAAAGGTGATATGGCCACCCCTGAAGGAATGTATAAGGTTATAAAGAAGTTTGAAAGAGGCAAGACAAAGTATTACAAAGCATTATTGCTTGATTATCCTAATGATGAAGACAAATCCAGATTCATAGCAGAGATCGCAAATGGCTCACTGCCTCCAACTGCAAAGATCGGAGATCTGATAGAAATTCATGGTGACGGTGGTAAAGGAATTGACTGGACAGAAGGCTGTGTGGCACTTACCAACAGGGAGATGGATCTTATTTACAGGATAGTAAAGGTAGGAACTTCCGTGACTATAGTTGGATCTGTGACCGACCTTGATAATATAGTGAAAAGATAAAGAAACCTTTATGGAAAACTTTGAAATAAAGGATGATATTACCCTCCCGGTTAACAATAATGCTCCGGAAGAGGAGAAGATCACGTCTGAAAGTATTCTCAGCACGATCAAAGCATCATGCAGGAAAATAAGATCAAACACTAAGGTTTTCAGTTTAATCAAAACTCTGTCTGTAATCTTTGCTTCAGTGTTTGCTTTAGTCCTGCTTTTTTATTTTCTGCTCTATATAGCTCCGGCTTTAAAGGAATTGCCAGGAGTTCATGTTACTGAGATTACCAATAACGTGGAGCTGAAAGGAGATCCTTCCTACAGGAAGCAGATCACCCAGTTGAACAGGGATATTCAACGACTGTCACGGAAATACGGCAGCTTCACCTCTGGTCAGTCATACATTGTAATCAATACTACTGATAACAGATTCTTTCTCTACCGTAATAAAAAACTGGTCCGTGAAGGATTCTGCAGCTCAGGGAGCTATACTCTGCTTCAGACGGAGGGTGACAGAAAATGGATATTCAAGACACCAAAGGGAAAATACTGGATCCAGGGAAAGTTAACAAACCCGGTATGGAGAAAGCCTGATTGGGCTTTTGTTGAGGAAGGATTGCCCATCCCTTCAAAAGATCATAATTCACGGTATGAATATGGTGTTCTGGGCGATTATGCATTATCAATCGGTGACGGATATCTTATTCATGGCACCATTTATAAACGATTCCTGGGTATGCCGGTGACTCATGGTTGTGTCCGTTTGGCCGATGATGATCTTGAGGTAATTTTCAACACCCTCAACATAGGCTCGAAAGTATATATTTTCTGACCTGATACTTTTTATATTATGGAAACTGAAACAGAAAAGAAGATATCCGACACAAATATAGCTCTGATATCCATTTCGGTATTTCTTGTAATATTCATCATCTATTATTCAGTAATGATGATGCTGAGTCCGGGAAAGAAATATGCTGCAATCAGAAATGAATTTGGAATTGACACAACGGAAAAGAGCCGTGGGAGCAACCCCATCTTCTCTGATTCCACATACCTTAAACTACTTAAAGAGAAAGCGTTCCTTCAGTCGCGGATGATTATGGCAGAATCGGATTCAATATATCTTACTCTGAATCTGAGCGATAGTACTATGAATCTGGAGATAAGCGGGGTTTCTGTTCATCAGGCAAGGTTCTCATATATGGAGGCAAGCAAAATATTCTTAAAAGGGGATGAAAACCTGATATTATCACTTATGACTTCCCCTTTTACAATAGCGAAAGACCGGGCTACAATTAAGAAGGAACCTGTTTTGGTTAAAATGGCCCCCAGGGATACTTCGGAATACAAGCCTGATGTAGTCCCTGATACATCATTGACAGAACCTGTCAATTATATTCTTGAAATGACAGACGGAACAAGGATATATATTTGTCAGGAGGAGGAGGATAATGCAAGGGAAAGAAGAAGTCAGTTCAGATTTGACCTCAATTATCGTATGGTTGATGCATGGAGTTGCATGAAAAGCATTGTCCGTTTCAGAATCCCTGATTATCATCTTTATATCAAGATTTACCTGCCCCGGTCAGATGCAAGGATCATTTACAGAGCTATTCCAAAATACGGACAGGTAGGGCTATACAGATAATAGTTAATTTCTTTTCCCGGAATTATTATTTGTGTATTGAAAAAAAATGTAGGTTTGATGAAGTCTCAAATACTTAATCGGATCGCACATGGGAAGATTTACCGGTTTACTTGGAATAATAATAATCATCGGACTTGCTTATCTGTGGTCCAATAACCGAAAAAAGATAAATTACCGGCTTGTTGTAACAGGATTGTTGCTGCAGTTAGCTCTTGCAGTTTTTATTCTTAAAGTACCTCTTGGCCAGGAAATTTTCTACTGGATTGGTAAAGCTATTAACAAGCTTCTTGATTTTTCAAAGGAAGGTGGCCTTTTTGTATTTGGCGATCTCACTAAGATAACTGAGATACTTCCTGCAGGTATCGTTAAAAGCGGAGTGTTCCTCTTTATCCTTTTACCGACAATAATTTTCGTATGTGTACTGGTTGCCATGGCCTACCATGTTGGTCTGATGCAACGGGTAATTGCTGTTTTGGCAAGATTTGTACACTGGGCAATGAGAGTAAGCGGAAGCGAGGCTTTATCAAACGTAGCCAGCGCATTTGTCGGCCAGGTTGAGGCTCAAATCATGATACGTCCTTATCTTTCAGGGATGACCCGGTCGGAACTTCTGGCATCAATGACCGGCAGCATGGCATGTATAGCAGGCGGGGTAATGGCAGTTTATATATCCATGGGCGTACCTGCATCATATCTCCTTGCAGCCAGTCTTATGGCTGCTCCCGGGGCTCTGGTAATTTCCAAAATTGTCTTTCCTGAAACTGAAGAGTCGGAAACAAAGGGCGTTATAAAGCTTGAGGTTAAAAAAGAACATTCCAATATCATGGATGCCATTTCACATGGGGCGAGCGACGGAATGAAAATATCACTTAATGTCATTGCCATGCTTATTGGAGTGATAGCATTGATTGCTCTGGCAGATGCGCTTCTTGGATACTTCGGACATTTTCTGTCATGGACAGGAATATCGCTTGGTGCAATCGGCCTTGATGTTGATAATCTGCGTATTAAGGATGTAGTGGGCGCTTTCTTCAGCTTGTTTGCCATAGTAATGGGTGTTCCGGTTTCAGAGTCTCTTAATGTTGGATCACTTATGGGTACAAAAATGGTAATCAATGAGTTTGTTGCCTATTCAGATCTTTCTCCCATGATACAGCAGGGTATGTTAAGCTCCAAATCAATAGTAATAGCAAGTTTTGCACTTTGCGGATTTGCAAATTTCAGCTCGATAGCCATTCAGTTAGGAGGAATAGGAACACTTGTGCCTAACAGGAAAGCTGACCTCGCCAGACTTGGATTTAAGGCCATGATTTGCGGAACAATGTCATCTTATATTTCGGCATCGCTGGCCGGGATACTGATGTAGATTCCTGATCATAACTTTTGGGGTGAGTTCATGCGGATTAAGGGGATTATTCGCTTCGCTCATGATCCCCGGAGGGGCCCCTGCAAAGCTTAAATGAACCCTTTGGGTTATATTTATTTTCATTTGATAACAGGCTCCCCTCTTTGCGAAGCAGAGAGGGGCGGGGGGGTGAGTTCACAACATAAGGGATTACGACCTCAGCGCCTTGCGGCGTTTCGGTCGTGATCCCTTATGGAGAGCCTTGCAACAACAAATTATTCCCAACTCGTTTCACTCGTTTGGTATTTTTGTTTTTGGCTGTCCTTAGCAAAACAAGTTTTGCACGGTCATTTAAAAACAAAAATCCCACGGCAGACCGTGGGAATAATTTGCTGTTGCGGAGAGAGGGGGATTCGAACCCCCGGTCCCGCGATAGCGGAACAACGGTTTTCGAGACCGCCGCATTCGACCACTCTGCCATCTCTCCAAAACTACCTTAATCAGGGCTGATAAAAATAACAAATAATTGTCTACATCTAATATTTATCTTCAAACTGAGTTATATGATTTAAATAAATCATATTTTATCCTGAAGATGATTATTATTATTTGTTACAAGCTCAGAATAAGTTTAATTTGCATAATTGAGATCATAGGTTATTATTAAAAAATGTCAGTTATGAGAAGCACAATAAAAGTTATATTGATGGTTTTATTAGTTTGTTTCGGCCTTATCAGCTGCAAGCCTGAAACTGTTGCAGATCAATCAAACCCGTTTCTTTCAGCATATAATGCACCCTTTAATATACCTCCTTTTGAAAGAATAATGGCAAAACATTATATGCCTGCGTTTGAAAAGGGAATGGAGGAGGGAAGAAGTGATATTCAAAAGATTGTAAGCAACAGTAATAAACCGACTTTTAAGAATACAGTTGAGGCTTATGACAGGGCAGGTGAACTTCTGACCAGAGTTATGATGGTGTTCCAGGCTCAGGCTGCTTCAAATACAAATGATTCACTTCAGGCGATTCAGATTGAGATCTCCCCAAAGTTCGCAGGCTTTACGGATGAGGTTATACTTAATGCAGAACTTTTTAACTAAAGGTGTAATTGAGCCACTTCTGAGGAACAGAGGCCTTATGAAGTAGTATTCCTCTTTGTGGAAGATAATGGATACTTCTTTTCTTTAGAATAGTTATACCTTCGCCAGAATGGCAGGGTTGTCAGGGATGTAAACCTTACCAGATATCTTACTGGCTTAATACCCATAGCATAATGCATTATGTAGTATAGAACTGCAGTTATAAGCACCATTCCTCCGATACTTATAATATTTGATATGATCCACCACCACCATGATTTCGGGGAGATATTTAAAGTATTGATTATCAGTAAAATTATCTCTGTATTCACTGCTGTGAATATAATCCAGAAGGCAATTGCCATGCCATGAGCAGATTCAATTGCTTTTTCCGGACATTGGTTGAGGCATCTCATACAACTCTCGCAGGTTAGCCTCCAGTAAGGCCGTTTATTTACAAGTTTTATTGATGAGGTAGGACATTCCTTTATGCATATTCCGCAGTTATTGCATTTATTGTTGGCAATAAAAGTTTTCGCAAGAAAGAATCTTCCTCCTGCATAATATCCAAGCGATATCGGACTTATAAGAAGATCGACCGGGATACTGAAAAGGCCCCTGTATACCTTTTCCCCTGATAGTATCTTCCGCGTGAATTTTCTTACAATCTTCTCGCACCTGGAAAATATAGATTCTATAACCTTTGTACGAAGCCCTGGATGGAGCCATATCCAGTTGGATGGAAGATCAACCGGTCTGAATCCTATGCACCTGTAACCTTTCAGCCACAATATAAATGCAGGCAGCAAAAGAGCAACACCACTCATTCCGGGAAGAAATATCTTGTAAAGCTTCATGCCAGCCCTGGTGTTGAGAAGAAATACATCGTGACCCATTCCTCTGGGGAAACCGGTTATGAACCTTAGCATTATAGGGGCTGCATTGAATCCATGAGTGGGGAAGGCAAATCCAATAAGAGGACTCGATTCACGATCAGGCATTTCAATATTCTCCAGCCTGTCTATCTGCTGTACGGAAGTCTTTAAACCCTGCTTTTGTGCTTCATCCGCTATCCAGTATGAGGAGGCTTTCGCATTCCCTGTTCCGGAAATGAAGTATATATATAGTGACTTCCATTTTTCCATTGAGGCAGACAGTTAAAAAACAGAGGCGTTTCAAAAATAATTATACTAAGATATAGATAATAGGTTTATTTTTGTCAATATCAATCCGCTATGATACTGAAAAGTCTGTGTGGTTTAACTGCTGATGAATTATATGATCTGATAAGACCATATGACTTTAGTTATTCCAATGCACTTTCAGTTTTGAACAGTGTCTATAAAAAGGGAACAAAGGAAATCTCAGATTTTATGAAAATTCCCAAAAAGCTGAAAGAGACGCTTATCTCATCTTCTTGGACCGGCATATTGGATCCGGTATCTTCAGAGGTTTCTGAAGACAAGACTGTAAAATATCTCTTTCGGACGAATTCCGGAAAGCAGTTTGAAGCTGTGTATATATCTGACAGCAAGAGGCATACTGTATGTGTCTCAACTCAGTCCGGTTGCCGCATGGGATGTCCGTTCTGTGCATCCGGGCGTTATGGTTTTCATGGCAATCTTACAGCAGGAGAGATCGTTAGCCAGATCCTCAGTGTCCCATTTGCAGAAAAAGTAACTCATGTGGTCTTCATGGGAATGGGCGAACCTTTGGATAACTTTGAAAATGTACTTAAAGCATGTGAAATAATAACTGCCCAGTGGGGGCTTGCCCTGAGCCCCGGAAATGTGACTGTATCTACTGTTGGCATAAGACCGGGAATAGAATCGTTTCTCAGACAATCATCATGTAACCTGACTTTAAGCCTTTACTCCCCATTTTCTGTAGAACGACAACAGGTTGTTCCTGCTGAAAAGAAATATCCGGCCCGCGATATCATTCAGCTTATGAAAGATTCTATACTCAAAAAGGGGAGGAGGTTCAGTGTTGCATATGTAATGATCAACGGACTGAATGATTCGGATGCTCATCTCAAAGAACTGATTTCCATTCTTAAAGGAACTAAAATCAGAGTGAACGTGTTGCCTTATCATTCGGCAGGGATTGATGAAATGAGTTCTTCCTCTCCTGATAAAATGCAGTACTTTAAGCATAACCTGGTAATTTCAGGCATTTCGGCTTCAGTTCGTAAATCGAGGGGATCAGATATTTCTGCAGCCTGTGGACTACTGGCAGCAGGATTGGGTGTGCAACGCAATAATTAATCTATTTAGGATTTATAAGCTGAAACATATGTTCATCAAGATAACCATCTGAGGTCTTGATCCACTCCTTCTTCACTCCGGTTTCGACAAATCCTGTCTTTTTGAAAAGATCAATACTTTCGCAATTGTTTGTCAGTATGTTGCAATAAAGCTGATGCAGCTGCAGGGTTTTAAAACAATAATCTACAAGGCAGGTCAGAGCCATTGTGGCATATCCTTTACGCCTGTACTCCTCATTGGCGATCAGTATGCCAAGTCCGGCCCTTTTATGAAAAGCATCGAATTCAAAGATATCAATAGTGCCTATTGATACCTTATCATGGATGTGATCTACCATAAGGCGTAACTGTCCGGTTTCATAAATACTTTTATGTGAATTTTCAACGTACCTCTTAAGAGTATATTTGGAAAAAGGACTCACAGTATTACTTATTACCCAGTATGACAGGTTATTCTCCCAGTTGTAAAGGAGTTCGAGATCTTCAGGTTCAAGTGCTCTCAGTCTTATATCTTTATATTTCATGGCCGGAATATTTTGAAAAGGGTATTATTTTGGAATTGAGTTCAGATTCCGGATGAATGCATCTTTAAATCCCGCAGCACGGAGAGCAGCAACCACCGGCTTTGCCCTGGTAACTGAACTGTATTCACCGGCTACATACCTGTAATATTTATCAGAAGAGTAAATCTCCCTGACACCCTCAACATCTTTGAAATAGTTCGTATCCACAGGTTTTCGTGAAGCAGCCAGCTGGATTGTGTAAACTTTTGTTGCCGGTTCGGCTTTAAAGAGCATGCTATCATCAACTGACTCATCCTGAGGATCGTATAGGTCATATTGAGTTATGATATATGCATCTTTGAATCCCTTTTCTTTAACATATTCCAGATACCTCACAGCACCCGTCTTATTAAGGAATTCCCCGATAATATATGATGTGGAAGATCCTATTTTGACAGGATTAATGAATAATGTTGATGCTATATCAAGGTTACTGAACTGGTTGGGTTCCATATCATCCTCTGATTTCACCAGAATTATATTGTATTTAAAAGAGGACGGATGCCGCAAATGCCGGGGTGTATAAGTCTCCTTACGGATAGTAACTCCTGTTTTCGGATCAAGTATACCAAATGTGGCCCTTCTGTTGTATCTTCTTCCATCAGGATTATCAGAACCGTCAGCATTGGTATTAAGTGCAGCAAAATCTGAGCTTCCAAATGCTCTCCTGGTCATTTTTGATGGGGAGATACCTGACCTGGTCAGGTATTTTATAACTTCATCAGCCCTCTTCTGAGCAAGCTGCATATTATGTTCGAAAGATCCTCTGGAATCTGTATAACCGGCCACCTCTATCTTCAATTCAGGGTAATCAATAAGTATTGATCTTAGCATATTGAGTGTTGCTATTGCTTTATCATCAAGCTTGTAGCTGTCAAAATCAAAGAGGATATTTCTGATCATCAGGAAACTCTGATTATAAACTTTTTCAGGTACAAGAGATGAATTAATATTGATGATGCTTCCTGCATGATCAGCCGGTAGATTGAGTGCAATAGTGTCAGTCTTGTAACCCGGCTGCCTTATGTAAAGAAGATAATCACCAGGTGCAATTGTAAATCTGTACATGCCTGTATCAGTGAGATGACTGATTCCGGGAACAGTTACGGCTTTTGCCTTTATATTTACTGTATCTGTTTTAGATCCTATCTGGCTTATTATTATTTTGAAGTCGCCTGGCTTTATCTCCAACCGGTAAGATGCCGGATCGTGAAGAGCGATGTTCCTTACAGGCGCTCCGGTTCTGGCATCGGTAAGAAGAATACTGGCTTTTTCAGGATCAACTGCCAGATTATCCTGAAGAGTAACAGTCCCCTCGGCCGTAATCCTTTTTTCAACAGTTTCTCCTGTTATTATAGTATAGATATTCCTGTATCCGGCTCTTTCGTCATAGTAACTGGTAATGAAGCCTGTGTCTCTGTTATTGAAGATAAAAAATGAATCATCAATGGTATTATTTACCGGGAAAGGTAATCCTGCAGGATGGCTCCATGAGCCACGATTGAAGGATGATCTGAAAACATCATATCCTCCTATGCTGGTATGACCTGATGAACTGAATAACAGAATTCCTCTTTCAGGATCGAAAAAAGGAGTGTTCTCATTGTATGGAGTGTTAATAACACTTCCACAATTTACAGGCTTTTTCCACGATCCGTCCCTCTCTTTTTCAGATACCCAGATATCAAGTTCTCCTTTTCCACCCGGTTTATTGCTTGAGAAGTACAATGTTTTCCCGTCAGGAGTGATAAACCCATGTGCTTCCCAGTAAATGGTATTAATGGTTTTCCCCAAATTTCTTATTTTTGACCAGATGGAATCTTTTCTCTGGCTGTAATAAAGGTTGCCATCACGTCCGTCGTCCAAATAAATAATCAACGTACTGCCATCTCCCGTTATCGAGTTGGAATAGTATCTGTCAAGCCCCCCAAGTTGTTTTGTAATATCTGCAGGTGTTTTCCATTTATCTGCCGTCTTATATGAACATAGAATACGTGTTTTACCGTTTTGTTTATGAGTAAAAATAAATACGGAGTCATTTTTTGATATCACAGGATTGACAGCTCCGGGAAAGTCAGCCAGCCAAGGGACAAGCAGGTCGGTTCTGAAGCTCAGAGGCTTTTTCATTGACTCCATCGCATACATGCAGTTTTTTAACTGATTGTTTATATATTCAGTATTGAAATCATCTAATCCTGCAAGCCGTCTTTTTGCTTCGGTAAATAACTGAATAGCCTTCTCAAGGCTATCATTCTGCTGATAAGCTATTGCAATGTACAGATATGTGTCAGGTGGAGCACTCTCTCCATATTCAGTGTATTCATCATCATTTCTGGCCACATTCCCGGAGGCTTTTTTAAGGTACCTGAGGGCATCGTTTCTTTTCCCATCAATATTCAGGTTGCACATTCCAATCTTGGCAGCCAGATTTGCATTGTCAGGGAAGGCATCTGCCAGTGGCTGATACAATGAAGCAGCCTTCTCATAATCCTGTTCATAATAGAAGTAGGTGTCAGCTTCCAGTACAGCTTTGATGAATTCTTTTCTGGTCAGTGTCTGGGATGATAATAAAAGAGGATAACACAGATAAATACAAACTATCAGGACCTTCCTGTTCACGATGATTAACTATTTAAATCTATTTTGAGACTTTCTTGATAAATATTTCTTCAGGGTACCCTCTCCTTATAAGCTGCAGTCTCCAGGAATATGCCTCTTCTCTTGTGCTAAACTGACCTGTAGTGTACCGGTAAAACTTATCTGCTTCATTGTACATAACCTTAAGGTTGTCGATATGTTTGAAGTAGCTCACATCGACAGGATTATGTAGTGCGATTACCTGCACTGTGAAATACAAAATATCGGAATCAGCTACATTTCTGTCGCTCAGATCGCTGACATTCATATTCATTACAATAAAGCTGCTGTCGATCTTTTCAACTAAAGGAATAGATGTAAGATTGATTTTATCGTACTCAGGTTCTGCCGGTTCAGGCATTTCTTTGTTGGGATCAGGTTCAAGTGCTACATCAATTCTGACTGACAGGGTCGGGTGATCATTAAGAATAACAGTATCAACAGTCTGGCTTAAATACCACGGACTTGAATAGATTATCCTGTACTCTCCGGGATTTACAATAAAATTATATTGCCCTGTAAGCTTGTTTGGATAACCGACGTCAATAGTATCACCGGAGCTACTGTTCAGAAGATGTATACTGTAATTTTTATCAAATGGAACAATTGTATCACTGAGACTATAGATTCCGTTAATTTCGAATGTATGACTTTTTTCGGTTTCACCAAACACCAGGAAACTGATCTCTGTTTTCTTGTAGTTGGTTGTCATCGAATAAAAAGCACTCTTGCCGTTATCATACGGCTGTAAGAATTTGTCATCATCGCTTGAATTAACAGGATAACCAATGTTTTCTGGTGTCTCCCATGCTGATCCTGTATAGTGGCTTTTGAAATTGTCATAGCCTCCCATTGAAGTATGGCCTTCAGAAGAAAAATAGAGAAAATTCCCGTCATTTGTTATGAACGGAGTATCTTCATTGTATGGAGTATTAACAACCGGACCCAGATTTACAGCCGGACTCCAGTCACCTGTTTGATCGATCTCTGAAACATAAATGTCAAGGTTACCCTGCCCGCCATCTCTGTTACTGGCGAAATATAATCTTTTACCATCGGATGATACAGAAGCGTGTGATTCGTAAAATTTTGTATTAATGTTACGATTTAGTTTTTTAATCGGCGTCCAGTATCCTTCATTGAATGTTGATGAATAAATAGCGCCGTCATAGTTATCAGTTTTGTAAAGGAACAATACAGTACCGTCACTGTTCAGCGCGCAGGTAGAACAATCTTCACCTGCATTGAGTTCACTTGTTATTTCAATTGGCGGTTGCCATTTTCCTCTCTCTTTTCTCGAGTAGAAAATTACATTAACAATTCCCCTTCTTTCGGTGTATACAATTGAATTTCCGTCAAAACTAACTGCAGGGTTGTCGTTGATTGACCCCATACTGAAATCTGGCCCGAGAGTTCTATTTGTGAATAAAACCGGATTCTCTTTAAGATTAATTGCTGTTTTGCAGGCCTGAATCTGCTGATCAATAAATTGCAGATTCTGCATACCCCCTTTAGATTTAGTTTCGGTTGCCAGCTTCTGAAATGTAAGAAGTGTATTCATCCCTTTCTCAAGGTCATCGTTTATCATATAAGCTTTTGCAAGAGAAAAATAGGCATCGAGAGGAGCTCTCATTTCTTTAAATGACTCAGTTTTTGAGTCATAGCTGGCGCTTTTTACTGCCTCTTCAAGATATGGAATTGATTTTTCTTTTTCTCCGGGAATGTTTAAATAGCATGTGCCAATTTTGTATTTAATGTTTAGATTATCGGGAGTTTCAAGCAGCAAATACAATTGATTGGCAAGTTCAAATTCTTCATAGAGATAATATGATTCAGCCTGAGCAAAAATATCCCTCATCTCAGAAGAAGATTGTGCCGGGGCAGCATTTGTCACAATAAAAGCTAACAAAAGCTGTAATATCAAGGCAGATTTTATTTCTCTCAGATTACGCATCAGAACAAATATACTATTTTTTCTTTGCAGAGTATCGGTAAAACTACATTTTTTCTCTAAGGATAATTCTGTAAATATCTTCTTTTCCAAAGCCTTCATTTTCTTTATCGAGAAAATAGTACCCGGATTTTGCATCACCCGATGGCATAAAGTAAGTGTTGTCATCAGGGGTGTTAATAGGATATCCCAGATTTTCAGGTGTTTCCCAGGTACCTTTTGATTGCAATTCAGATCTGAAAAGATCGTATCCTCCTATATTTTCATGGCCCTGGGAGCTAAATATCAGAGTCTTGCCGGAATTTACAAGAAACGGTCTGTCTTCATTGAACTCTGTATTGATTTCAGGCCCCATATTAATTGCAGGGCCCCAGTCGCTGTTTATTTTGCGTGAGACATAAAGATCGAGGCCTCCGAATCCGCCAGGTCTGTCAGATGAAAAAACAAGTTGATTGCCATCATCAGATATAAATGCATGTGATTCCCAGTATTTTGTATTTATGTTCTTATTCAGTTTTACAGCAGGCGACCAGATGGTTCCATCAAAACCTGATGAGTAGATATCGCTGTTATAATTATCATCTCTCGAGAGCAACAGTAGTTTTCCATCTTTTGACAGGCATGAAATAATAAAATCCCCGTCGATCAGCAGTTCAGGATAGATATTAACCGGTCCGGCCCATTTTCCGTTAACCATCCTTGTGTACATAATCGCATCATAAAATTTCAGGGATGACATGAAAGCAAATGATTTACCGTCGGCTGAAATGACAGGATTGAAGTTTGGTTTTTCGTCATTGAACAGTTCTCCCATATTTTCTTCCGAATAGCTAACCGGCTTGTTTATCAGGGTTTTTGCTATATCACATACTTTTATCTCGTGATCAATGAACCTGATATTTTCGATGTCAGTTGGCAGAAGTGTTTCACGGTACCTGAGGTAAGTCTCTTTAGCTTTATCGAAGTTATAGTTGATCCTGTATGCTTTGGCTAGTTCATATAAAGCGGAATAAGGTGCAGCAATCTGGCTGAGAGTACCTTCCTTATGCTTTGCTGACATGTTTTTTACTGCATCTTCAAGATATTTTACCGAAAGGTCTTTTTTCCCGGATATATTCAGGTAGCAGACACCGATACTGAAAGCGATATTTGCATTGTCAGGGAGTTCCGAATAGATCTGAAGGTAATAGTTAATTGCATCTGAATAATCTTCATTCATGAAGAAATACTCAGCTTCCAGGAAAGTATTCTGCAATTGTTTGTTATCCTGCGCGTAAAGCGATATTGTAAAAATCGCAGCAATAAACAGGAATGCATTTTTTTTACTCATGATTACCATTTTAGCTCAACAAATTTATTAAATAATCTCAAATGGTCTAATCTTCATATTCATATTTAAAAAAAGACCGGCATTTGCCGGTCCTGAATTAATCTATTCATGTTTCTTTTTCCTCTTCGAGTTATAATAGAAGATGAAGAAAATAAATGAAGCCCCGATCAGAATCCATAATACCCATAAGAATCCTTTCTTATCTTTTGAGACCTTATCTCCGGTAATGGTTTCTGAAGGAATGTTCTTTGAATCAATAAGTTTTGCAATTGCTTTTAATAATGCATCTTCGGGATAATTTCCTTTGTTTTTATCAGAGAGAAGGAAGAGTATCAGCTCCTTTGGAGTTCTTATCTTTTCTTTCTTCAGATCAATTGATTTGAGATATGATTTTAAAGGCTCATCAGCATTCTCTATCAGATCATTTAGGAATTGATTAACGTCAGTGTGGGGTATGGAACTTATCGCAATCATCAGTTCGGCAAACTGATTGATTGTAAGTCCTTTCATAATTGCACCATTGCGGAATTCCTTAAGCCACTTTTCTTTAAGTCTGATGTTCTTCAGATCTACTACAGCAACAGCATCCCTGATTATTCCCCCTTCTTCAACAGTAGTGCTGTAAACAAGTATCTTATCTCTCATTAACCCGATTGCAGGGTCTGTATCAGAAAGTATAGCAGCAGCTATTCTGTTCAGCTCTTCCGGACTTATTCTCCCCTGAGTCTTCGAGGCAATGTATTTCTGGAGGTCCGTCCAGGTTTTCATACCGGCCTCGTAAATATCAAGTTCATCAAGTAATTTATGAAGTTCGCCTGTTGTATTTTTAGCCATTATATCCACTGCTGCCTGAGTGAGAATGTTGTCCATTACAGCAACTTTCAGTGCAAGTTTATCGACCTCCTCGGGGCTGATGCTTTTCCTGGCAGCTTCTGCTTTAAGATATGATATGTAATCATCGATATTTCCAAATTCATGCTGCCTGAGCTTAATCCCTGCAATTACTTCTGATAATTCACCTGTCGATCTCTCCTTAAACATACCGGAAATGGCTTCAATTTGTTTATCGGCTATGACCCTTCTGTATTCAGGGCGGATTACAGGCTGCCTGATAACATCTTTTTCCCTGGTTATGAAAACATCAGTGGTAGTTGTATTATTGAACTTGTCGGTAAGCTTGAAAACAACCCTGTTGTTACCGTCGGATGGCACCATTTTGTAAACAAATACAGAGTCATTAATATGGAATACTTCGGAAGATTGCAGGGAATCACCCAGCCAGTGTTCAACAGTAAGAATTGACCCTGGTTCGACCTTTAAAGGGAAATATAATGTGTCGCCATTTGAGACTGAGATATTTTTGCTGCTCTCTACACTTAATTCTGCAACATAGTCAATCCTGGGCAATACGGTCCCAGGCAGGACAAAACTATCTGAAGCTGCATTAATAGGAAAGTCAATATTTTTAACAACTTCATTTCCTCCATCACCCTTGTATGTAAACTCATAATTACCGTGTGGCAGCTCAAATTTATATTCACCTGTCTTTGGATCAGTATAAGTAACATATTTTTTATCAGGTTCTGAGACATTTCTTGCAGTTATCATTACGCTGTCCAGAAAATTTACAGACAGATCGGCGACTTTTGCCACTCCTCTCACAACGAACTTTCTGGGATGATCATCGCTGAATATCTCAATGCGGTAAATATCCTCTTTCCCGAATCCGTTGGGCCTCTCCATTGAATAAAAACCTTCATATCCGTCGCCTGAAGGTTTGAAAAACAAATCGTCGTCAGTAGAATTCAATGGATAACCGGCATTTAAGGGAACCGACCACTCTCCGTTTTCGAGAAGTGTTGAGTAGAAAACGTCATAACCACCCATGTTGAAATGGCCTCTGGAGCTGAAGAATAGTGTTTTATCATCACTGCTCAGAAACGGAGATTCTTCATTATATATTGAGTTTATGACAGGCCCCAGATTTTCTGCCGATCCCCAGTCTCCTGCAGTATCTCTTTTAGAAACATAAATATCAAGTCCGCCATATGTTCCTTTTCTGTTACTGGTAAAGTAGAGTTTTCTATTATCATGTGATACAGCAGCATGCGATTCCCAGAATTTTGTATTGATATTATCATTCAGTTTTTTAATCGGATTCCAGGTACCGTTATCAAAGTCTGATGTATAGATAATTCCGTCATATTCAGCTGAACTGTACAAATAGAGCGTCTTTCCATCTTTCGAAAGTGAGGTAGGGAAAAGATCCTTGTCGACTCTGAGAAGTTCGTTCATGTTCAAAGGAGCTGACCATTTTCCGTTGGTTCGGATTGAATAGAGTATTGCATCATAAAATGCTTCGCTTTTGGCATAAACTATGAGGTTCTCATCGTCAGAAACAACAGGATTGAATTCAGAGTTTGATTCATTTATCATATCTCCGAGATTGGTCTCCTTTATGAAAAGAGGTTTACTCATAAGTTCCCTGGCATTGAGGCAAGATCTTATCTGTAGATTTACGATTGCTGTATCGTAAACTTCAGTATTGATATTTTCCCCGAATAATCTGTATGTTTCAAGGGCTTTGTCAAGCTGGTTGTTTATTCTGTAAGCATTAGCAAGGTAATAGAGTGCATCATATGGAGCCCCCTTCTCTTTAAAATTACCCTCCCTGTAATCCGGATTAATATATTTTACTGCATCTTCGAGGTAACTGATCGCTTTTTCCTTTTCCCCGGAAATATTAATATAGCATTGACCTATCCTGTATTTGAAATTGGCGTTTGTTGGATAAATCTTCAACAGTTGAGTGTACAATGGTAAAGCATCGTTATAAGCTTCAAACAGGATCCAGCTCTCCGCTTCGTAGAAATTGTTCTTATTTTCAATCCTTGAGGACTGTGAAATAAGATCAGTTCTCAAAAAAACAAAAATCAGAATTGTTAAAAGAAAATACCTCTTTATCACTATTGAAATAATACGGACAGAATTACGGTGCATAGAATTATTCAAGATTAATTGCGGAAATCTGAGCTTTGGTATTTAAGTAATCTTCTATTAAAATTATCTCAAGGGCACTAATATATAAGAAATTTAGAAAAAGGCCATTTTCTTTCTACCCTTTTTTATCAAAGTGGTCTAAATTTATTTAAAAATGCTGTTTCACTTGATGAATCTCTGCATAAACAATATTTGTTTAAGGACATCCGGTCATGACAGGTCAGAGGTGTAATTCTCAAGAATCTCTTTTACCCTGGACAGGAATTTGCCTGCAAGGGCGCCGTCTATTACCCGGTGATCATAACTCAGGGAAAGGATTATTATACTCCTGATTGCTATCATATCACCATCAGGTGTCTCAATTACAGCAGGGGTTTTCTTTACAACGCCTGTTCCCAGGATGGCCGCCTGTGGCTGATTTATAATCGGAGTTCCTGCAAGGTTATTGTAAGAACCAAAATTGGTGATAGTAAATGTACCTCCTGTGATCTCCTCGGGTTTTAGCTTGTTGTTCCGGGCCCTTTCAGCCAGGTCATTAACAGCTTTGGCAAGACCGGTCAGATTTTTCTCATTTGCATTTTTTATCACCGGAACAATAAGATTACCGTCCGGAAGCGCTGCAGCCATGCCAATATTTATATTCTTTTTCCTGATTATTTTATCTCCGTCTACTGAGATATTTATCATAGGTAACTCATAAAGTGCTCTTGCCGCTGCATCAATAAAGATAGGTGTAAGTGTGAGTTTTTGTCCTTCTGAAGCAAGAAAACTGTCTTTGTTTGCATTTCTCCATTTAACCAGTCTTGTTACATCAGCATCAATAAATGAAGTGACATGAGCAGATGTACGTTTTGACATTACCATATGTTCAGCAATAAGCATCCTCACCCTGTCCATCTGGATTATCTCATCGCCATCAGTGATTTTTCCGGAACTCTTTATTGAGGCTGAAGGTTTTTTTTGTTTGTCAGATGAATGAGTTTCATCTCTTTTTTTTCTATTAGTTAAAATCTGAAAAACATCATCCCTGGTTATTCTGCCATCCATACCTGTCCCTTTCATTCCATCAAGATCTGCATAGCTTATGCCCTCCTTTGCTGCTATGCTCCTGACAAGCGGAGAGATAAATTTACCTGAAGGGGTCCTGCTTTTCATTTCATGCGATACAGATTCAACCTCTGCTTCTTCCTTCCTGACTGTTTCTATGGTTTCCCTTATCCTTTTTACTTCATTTTCGATTTTTTTTGTATCATCTTTTCCCGGCTTGTAATCATTCTCGGCAATTGCTATCACATCACCTATTTTTGCAACTGTACCTTCAGGTGCTATAATGGATACAAGAGTTCCTGCTGCAGGTGCAGGAATTTCAGAATCAACTTTGTCAGTTGCCACTTCAACAAGAGGATCATCTTCCCTGAAAACTGAACCCTCTTTAACCAGCCATTTATTGATGGTGGCTTCAATGATACCTTCTCCCATTGCAGGAAGAGTAATGTTCATCCTTGCCATTTATCTCTCTTTTATATATTAAAGTACAACCTTTAAATTTACGAATTATCTCTCTCTTATCAAACAAGCGGAAGCCGGAAATGTTTTAATCCCGGATGGAGTGATCTGGTGTGTCTGAAAAATCTGTTCGCGGAGCATCATTTTCTGAATGTCTTTTGAAAGAACCGGAACAGAAGGGCGAGTACTTCCCTGAAATAAACTCCGGGAATAAGAAAATATGATGAATATCTGAATTTACCCCCGGCACGCCGCTTCTTAATGTAAATCCTCATTGCTTTATAAAAATTGAATATATCATCATATTTATTCCTTGGAGTACTGCGTCCTTTATAGTGGGTGATTTTAACTTCCGGGAAATAATAATTTTTATATCCCGCTTCGAGTATCCTGTAGCTAAGATCAACATCTTCTCCATAAATGAAATAATCTTCATCAAGTAACCCGGTACTGTTCAGTGTCTCCCTCCTTATAAACATAAAGGCGCCTGATATAATCTCGTTTTCTGATATTTCATCGAGCCCTACTTCTGACATATAATATCTGTTAAATACTTTCAGACCCGGAAATAGCCAGGAGAGACCAAAAGATTTGAAAAATGCAGAGGCTGATGACGGTAAGGCTCTTTTTGATTCGGGAAGGAATTCTCCTTCTCCATTTACCATTTTAACACCAAGCGCTCCTGCATCACTATGTAAATCCATAAACCCGATACACCTGGTAAGTGCGTCCTCTTCAATCAGGGTATCGGGATTAAGAAGAAGGATGTATTTCCCCCGGGCCAGTCTGATTGCCTGGTTGTTGGCAAATGAATAACCTTTGTTAATTTTATTTTTGATCAGGCAGATATGAGGGAACTCCTCACTGACCATTGAACATGAGTTGTCATCTGAATTATTGTCAACAACATAAATCTCACAATCAATTCCACGGCAGGCCTTATTAACGGTAGTGAGACACTTACGCAAGTATTCTGATACATTGTAGCTTATAATTATAACAGTCAGCTCCATGTCATTGCTGATAGGGATTTCTATTATTGATTGCCCGACCGAGTGTAATCTCATCGGTGTATTCAAGCTCATCACCGACTGCGACGCCCCGTGCAAGAGTGGTAAGACTGATGTTATATCTGCTTAACTTTTTATAGAGATAAAAGTTTGTTGTGTCACCTTCCATTGTTGTACTTAAAGCAAAAATGACCTCATTGATTCCTCCCTCCTTTACCTTTTCCTCCAGACTTTCGATCTTCAGATCAGCAGGCCCTATACCGTCAATAGGAGAGATTATGCCTCCCAGCACATGATAAACTCCCCTGAACTGTCTCGTATTCTCAATTGCCATAACATCCTGGATGTTTTCAACTACACATATTATGCTTTTGTCCCGCTTGTCATCATTACAGATATTGCAAACTTCTGTATCCGATATGTTATGACATAGTCTGCAGTAGTGAATCTCTCCATGCAACCTGATGATGCTCTCTCCGAATCTTCTGACATCTTCAGCATCTCTTCTCAGCAGATTCATCACAAGCCTGAATGCTGTCTTCCTTCCTACCCCCGGGAGGGAAGCAAATTCATTCACAGCATTTTCCAGCAGCCTCGACGGGAATTCTGTATAACTCATATTTACTTATTATTAGGGCAAAAATAATTCAATTTTGCGTTGATATTATATCCGGACATGGTTTTCTGTCTTGCTTTTTTTGTTAATCTTGCAAACAAAACATTTTACTATGACTCCTTTCCTGATATTATCTATCTTCCTTGCCTATACTTTACTTTTGTTTCTTGTAACGTGGATTACGGCAAGAAAGGCTGATAACCAGTCATTTTTTATTGGTAATAAGGTATCTCCCTGGTTCGTTGTTGCCTATGGTATGATAGGCGCCTCCCTGTCGGGGGTTACCTTCATGTCACTTCCGGGATGGGTAAAAGAAACCCAGTTCAGTTATATGGTAGTTGTTTTCGGTTACCTTTTCGGATATTTTGTCATCGCTACTGTGCTGATGCCCTTATATTACAAGCTTAAACTTACATCGATCTACTCATATCTCGATCAGAGATTCGGTTTCTGGTCATATAAAACCGGAGCCGGATTTTTTATAATTTCAAGAACAATTGGGGCCTCTTTGCGTATGTATTTGGTTATTAGTGTTTTGCAGATATTTGTATTTGATGAATGGAATGTACCCTTCTGGATAAATGTTCTGATCTTCATCGTCCTGATAATCCTTTATACCCTTAAAGGCGGGATCAGGACAATTATATGGACGGATACTCTTCAAACTACATTTATGCTTCTTGCTGTGGTGCTTTCAGTAATATATATCAGCAAGGATCTTGATATATCAATTCCTGATCTGTTTACACAGGTTAAAAATAGTTCTGCATCAAAAATGTTTATTACTGACTGGACTCATGAGCGGTTTTTCCTGAAGCAGTTCTTCAGCGGAATGTTTATTACAATAACCATGACAGGACTTGACCAGGAGATGATGCAGAAAAACCTTAGCTGCCGGAATATCGGGGAGGCACAGAAGAATATGTTCACATTCAGCGGAATACTGGTGTTTGTTAATCTCTTATTCCTCTTTCTGGGTGCACTGTTGTTGATCTATGTTCAGACAAGAGGAGTGTCAGTAGCATCAAGTGATGAGATTTTCCCCACTGTTGCTGTCAGATATCTTGGTCCTGTTGCAGGCCTGGTTTTCTTTATCGGTCTTATTTCTGCAGCGTTCCCGAGTGCTGACGGTGCACTGACTTCACTTACAACTTCAGTAAGCATCGATTTCCTTGGACTTAATGAAAGAAAAGGAATATCTGAAAAAACCAAAACGAGGATCAGGTATGTTGTTCACCTTTCGATAGCATTACTTTTCTTTATAGCTGTTCTTATTTTCGGGATGCTTGATGATAAGGCAGTTATAGATAAACTATTTACGATAGCAGGTTATACTTACGGCCCGTTGCTGGGCCTCTATTCCTTCGGATTATTCACAAGGAGACTGGTTAAAGATAAGCTGACCCCGGCTATTGCAATACTTTCACCAGTAATATGTTTTATCCTCAGCAGCTATTCTGAAGTATTATTCAACGGGTATAAATTCGGATTTGAATTACTGCTGCTTAACGGACTTATAACCTTCATCGGGTTATACATTTTCAGCCGGAAGCCTGAACAGTCTTAATATTTTATCAGGCATTATTGTCTGAATCCGTCCGGGGTAGAATCTCCCGGATTTTGCTGGAGATCACCTTCGTCTTCCTCCTCCTCTTCAGGCAGGATTATAATCCTTTTAGTCTTGAAAGGAATGCTCCAAATAATATAGTAACTTATACCGGGGCTGAATGATTTTGATCCGTTACCATATCCGGGAAGATATACAGGTTTAAGGTGCTGGCCGGTTCCGGCATCAATTATTTTTCTTATACTTACTGCCCAGCCCAGACTTAAGTTCTTTGTAATTTCAGCCCTTACCCCTGGTGTGAATTCAAAAAAATGGGCCCATTCATCGGTTGAAGATACCGAAGTATGGTATTTACCCCAATAGTTTTTGTGAGTTATAGTCGGTATTTCATAAGTAAAATGACTTAATCCGTATCTTATACCAACACTGACTGAATACTTGCCCTGGGATTTTTCGGGTTTTAACAGATTTACATCAAACCCGGTCCGGAAATAAGTCCCCTTTGTCCTGTAATCGTACATGAGAAAACTGGTATCCCTGTAACGTGCATAACTGTAATCAGACCGTCCGGCAATAAACACAAATGAATATTTTTCACTTAAGTCAATATTAAAATACCCTTCAAAATTGACCCTGTCTTTCTCATAAAAGTACTTTGCAGAGCCTGCAGCTTCGATACCAAATCTGATTTTCATCGGAAACTGAACAGTATCCTGAGCATTGGCCCTTACGGTGAAGCAAATCAGACCCAGCAATGCACTAATAATATATCCTGAAATTCTCTCCATTAATTGTTGTTACATTTTCATCTGTTTTTGAAATGGAATCTATTGCATTCTTTGTGTGATAAACAGTATCAATGTGATGATAAAAGGTATAGCCGCACTCCTTAGTCACCAGATGCGGATAGCTCCAGTAACGGAACTCAAGAGTGTCAGTTACTCCGTTAATAATGATAATGAAAGTTGAGTAATATGTGGAATCTCTTAGTGGAAGCAATACAGGCGGGGTGATTATAGCCTTATTGTAAATTTTATCTGACTCCATGTTGATTCCGTAAAGTGTAAGGCTGTCGGGAATGATCATTTGCCCATCTGAATAGCTGTAGAAATTAGCTTTTACATAAGCCTCCGTTTCATCAACGCATGCTACTTCGAGGCAGGAACAGAGAAGCAGGTAAAAACCTGAAATGATTATAACAACAAAGCCCGGGACAGATCTTCTCATTATTTTTTGAAAGCCTCAAAATTACGAAAATTACTTTGTCATATGCAAAAAAGCCATGCATATGAATTATGACAGTATCATTTCATATTTAAAAGTACAAAAGCTGATTTAGCTAAAACCGGGGAAGGTTCTTTAGTACACTGTCAATGCCATTCCTGATCATTAAGAGAATATTGAAATTCTTATCTCCTCCGAAATAAATCTCATTGATGATGTCTTTATATTCAATTGCCAGATAGTTCCTTTTGAGCTTCAGGGTAGGGGATAGTTCTCCGGTTGCAGGGGTCCATTCTTCAGTAACAAGACGGAACCTTTTTATCTGTTCAAATTCGCCGAGTGATTTGTTAACCTCCTTTACTTCCTTGCTGTACCTGTAAATTACTTCAGGGATTTCGATCATCTCACTGTTATCCCTGAACTGTAGCTTCTTGAGGGGCAATGTACTTTCCGGCTGAAAGTTTGAACATCTCCTTTTCCTGTCGGTGATCCTGAGGAATTTACCCTCTTCAATAACACCAATATCACCGGTATGAAGCCATCCCTCTTTATCGATCATTTCAGCTGAATTATATCAAAGGTTCTTTTTACTTCCATGATAAATGTAGTTCGTTCAGGCAACAATTCTAATAATAATTTTCGAACAATTATCAATCAGCATATATACTAATCATTTAGGATCATTTAAGTGTAATATAATCAGACACTTAATCAGATATGATTTTAAGTGATATTTCGAATGATACAAAATTATACTGATATTCAGGCCGTAATCACCATTATGATTTCTGGATCAGCAAGAACACTTTTTCGAGTGCCCTCGCAATCCCTGCCGGATTCTTACCTCCGGCTGTAGCTAGAAATGGCTGCCCACCACCACCACCATTGATCTCACCCGATACCTCTTTGATTAATGCTGTTGCGCTTATATTTCGCTCTTTGATAAGATTATCGCTGACCATAACAACAATATTTGCTTTACCACCTGATGCTGATCCAAGCGCCAATACCGTATTTTCTGAAGATTTACGCAGATGGAAGGCTATATTTCTCAGCATTTCGGGAGATTCATTATCAAGCTGTCCGGAAATGAAATTAAGATTGTTAACAGAAACAGCCTTTTTCGATAGATCCCTGATTATCATTTCAGCTGACTGAGCTTCGAATCTTTCGATAGTCTTTTTTAGTGAAGAGTTATCGGACAACAGTTTCTCAACACTTTCCTTAACGTTTCCGGTACTCTTCAGCATGGCAGAGATATCATCAAGAGTACTGATTTTTTCATTTATAAACTCCATTGCTTTCTCAGCCGTTACGGCCTCAATTCTTCTTATACCTGCAGCTATTGCACTTTCTGAAACAATTTTAAGGAGGCCTATGCTTCCGGTTGATTCCACATGTGTTCCACCGCAAAGTTCTACTGAACTCCCGAATTCAACAACCCTTACCCTGTCTCCGTATTTTTCGCCGAAAAGCGCCATGGCACCCATAGCTTTTGCTTTTTCCATAGGGATACCATCGGTAACTTTGCCTGAGTGATTCTCCCTTATCAGCCTGTTAACCATATTCTCAACCCTGGCGAGTTCTTCTTTCCCCGGTTTGCTGAAATGACTGAAATCGAAACGAAGACGTTCCGGGGTTACCAGCGATCCTTTCTGCTCAACATGATTGCCGAGGACAGCCCTGAGAGCCTGATGAAGAAGATGGGTGGCCGTATGATTATTTGCAGTCATCAGCCTCTTTTCAAGATCAACGATTGCCTTGAACTGAGCAGTCGGAACTGAAGGAATTTTCGAAGCTATGTGTATAATAAGATTGTTTTCTTTGATAGTGTCAGAAATTAATATTTTTTCTTCTGCTGAAAAGAGAACTCCCGTATCGCCGGTCTGTCCTCCTGCCTCCCCGTAAAATGGGGTTTTGTTAAGCACCAGATGTATGGTATCCTTTCCCTTGCCCTTTACTTTCCTGTATTTTGTTATGACAACGTCATCTTCAGTCTTCTGATACCCTGTAAAGAGAGTTCCTTCTATGCCATTTACTATTGTCCAGTCGGTAGTCTCAACTACCGCATCCTCGCGTGAACGTTCCTTCTGGGCCTTCATCTCTTCTTCAAATCCGTGAGTGTCAATGTCCATTTTATTTTCTTTGAGAATAAGCTGCGTCAGGTCAACAGGGAAACCAAATGTGTCGTAAAGCTCAAATGCAGCTTTTCCGGGAAGGGTATTCTTTTTATCCTTCCTGAGGTCAGCTACCATTTTGTCGATCATTTTCAACCCTTTGCCCAGCGTTTTAAGAAAAGCTGCCTCCTCTTCGAAAATGATTTTTGCAATATTTTCCTTTCCCGATTCGAGTTCGGGGTATTGATTGCCCATTGTTTCAGAAAACACAGGTATAAGCTTATAAATGAAAGGTTCTTCCATTCCCAGGTTATTGTACCCATATCTGACAGCTCTTCGAAGAATCCTTCTTATAACATATCCGGCTTTATTGTTCGAAGGTATCTGCCCGTCAGCTATTGAGAAGGCAACAGCTCTCAGGTGGTCGGCAATTACTCTGAGGGCAACATCCCATTTTTCATTCTTGCCGTATGGTTTTCCTGCTATTAAAGATATTTCGCTGATAACCGACTGAAAGATATCAGTTTCATAATTTGACTTCCTGCCCTGAACGATCATGCAAAGCCTTTCGAATCCCATTCCGGTGTCGACATGTTTCGACGGCAGCTGTTCGAGGGTTCCGTCTGCTTTTCTGTTATACTGGATAAAAACCAGGTTCCAAACCTCAATTACATGAGGGTGTCCCTTATTGACCAGATCTCTGCCTGCAATCTTCTTTCTTTCAGCATCATCACGTATATCAACATGTATCTCTGAGCATGGTCCGCATGGCCCGCTTTCACCCATTTCCCAGAAATTATCCTTTTTTGAGCCTTCAATAATCCTGCCTTCCGGGTCGGAAAAACAACTTTTCCAGTAACCGGATGCCTCATTATCACGTTCAATATTATCCTCCATGCTTCCTTCAAATATTGTTGCATACAACCTGTCTTCAGGTATCCCCAGGTTATGTACAAGCAACTCCCATGCCCATTCAATCGACTCTTTTTTAAAATAGTCGCCAAATGACCAGTTCCCAAGCATTTCGAACATTGTATGGTGATAAGTGTCATGCCCCACCTCTTCGAGATCATTGTGTTTTCCTGACACCCTGAGGCATTTCTGAGAATTTGCAACTCTTTTATTACCGGGTTGCTGGTGGCCGAGAAAGATATCTTTGAACTGGTTCATCCCTGCGTTGGTAAACATCAGTGTCGGATCGTTTTTTATAACCATTGGGGCAGATGGCACTATTGTATGACCTTTCGACCTGAAGAATTCAAAAAATAGCTGTCTCAGCTCCCGGGATTTTATGTTTTTTATCATCTTTTTAAAAAATAAGCCTGGAAAACGGCTTGTAAAATTAATTTTTTTGCTTTAGATTTGTAGATTGTCCTTGAAAATATTCAAAAAGGGATTGCTTTTGTTCAAAAACAGAAAATATATTTTTGATGTTACTGAACTGCAATACAAGCGGGTGAGGTTATCCTTTGGAATGAAGGTAATGCGCACCCTGGTTTGGTTTGCACTTTCTCTGCTAATTACTGTTGTTTACGTAATGATCTTCAGGAACCTGTTTGGTTCTCCGAAGGAAAAATTGCTCAGTCAGCAGGTTGAGAATCTCAGGCTTCAGTATTCCCTTGTTGGCAGGCAGCTTGATAATTCGATGGAAACATTGAAAAGTTTCCGTATGTCGGAGGACATAAGATATCGTCCTATTCTTGATATGGATACAATTCCCGAGTCGTACAGAAAAGCAGGTTATGGAGGTGTCGACCGATACAGGGATCTGGCCGGATTAATCAATTCAGATCTTCTTATTTCCTATCGCTCCAGGATTGATGTAATCAAGAATATGGCAACTGTTCAGAAAGAATCGTTCAAGGCAATTTATGAACAGGCAGGTGAGTGGAGGATAGAGATGGATCATCAGCCCATGATCAGCCCTGTGGATGTTCAATACAGACTGGGTGACGGATTCAGGTTCCGTGAGGTTCATCCTGTACTAGGCACTCCCAGAATGCATTACGGTCAGGATTTTTCTGTTCCATACGCTACTGAAGTTTATGCAACCGGTAACGGAACTGTAATTGAATCAGGCTGGAACTCCATGGGATTCGGGAATTTTATTGTTATTGATCATGGTTATGGCCTTCGTACAACATACGGACATCTGAGTCAGATCAATGTATCAAAAGGTTTAAATGTAAAAAGAGGTGATCTGATTGGATTGAGTGGCAATACCGGTACATCTTCAGGGCCACATTTACATTACCAGATTGACCTGTTCGGACAGCATAAGAATCCTATCAATTTCTTCAATAATGATATGACTGTGGAAGAGTACAATGAAATGATACAGGTTCTTGCTTCCAGGACAAAATTCAGATAGGCATTTCTTCTTCTGCCATCACATTCACCTTACCTGATTCAGATTTTCATTTATTTTCAGAATTGATTATATTTGCCCGGTTATGCTGCGGCCAAAGTATAAATTCAATCCGGAATCGCTTAGTTTTGACAAAGTCCGACTAGGTATCAAAGATATTTTGCTGAGATTTCTCGCTTATTTCATAGGTTCAGTTATAATAGCCTTTGTTTACTGGGTGATTTTTGCCGCTTTTTTTGATTCCCCCAGGGAAAAGGCCCTGGAGCGCGAGATTCAACAGCTTACAATTCAATACGATCTTATTAACAGAGAGATGACTGATGTGGAGAAAGTGCTTGAGGACCTTCAGAAAACTGATGATAATCTCTACCGTACCATATTTGAAGCCGAGCCTATCCCTGCAACTTTTCGCGAGGGGGGTACAGGTGGCATTAACAGGTACGTGAACCTTGAAGGATACAGTAATTCTGATCTTGTCATTGAAACTGCCAGCCGGCTTGATAAAATACGAAAAAGAGTATACCTTCAGTCAAAATCATTTGATGAACTTATTAATCTGTCGCATCGTAAAGAGGAAATGCTGAAATCAGTTCCTGCTATTCTGCCTATTTCCAATGATGACCTTACCAGAACAGCATCAGGCTATGGATTAAGGATACATCCCATTTACAAGATAACCAAATTCCACAGCGGAATGGATTTCACTGCTCCGGCCGATACTGAGGTATATGCTACAGGAGACGGTGTTATATCTGCTGTTCAGTCGTCACAAAGAGGACTGGGAAAAAATATAATAATTGACCACGGTTTCGGTTATTCAAGCATATACGCACACCTTAGCAATTTCAATGTCAGGAAAGGACAGAAGGTTAAAAGAGGAGATGTGATTGGTTATGTTGGCAATACCGGCACATCTGTTGCAAATCACCTTCATTATGAGATAAAGCTGAATGGAAGAAATGTTGATCCGGTAAATTATTACTTTGAAGATCTTACTCCTGCAGAATATGAAAGAATGATAGAGATTGCTTCTAAGACCGGCCAGTCTTTTGATTAGGCTTTATTCATTTATGATAAGTTACCATGCCTTACAAAGAAAAGAAAGTAGAAAAACTTTATTATGCCATCGGGGAAGTAGCTGAAATGCTGAATGTTCCGGTATCAACTGTCCGTTTCTGGGAAAATGAGTTCGACATACTCAAACCCATGAAGAACAAAAAAGGTAACAGGTTATTCACCCAGGCAGATATTAAGAACCTGAAAATAATCTACCACCTGTTAAAGGAGGAGGGAATGACCCTTGACGGAGCCAGGAAGAAACTCTCCGGAAAATGGGACGAGACTGACTACAAGTATGAAATAAACGAATCGCTCCTTAGAGTTAAATCAATCCTTCTTGATATACGGGACAATATTTAAATACTCTTCTGTGTCCCTCTGTGTCTCTCTGTGTAACTAAAAATAAGAACTGTCACAGAGTTCACAGAGGACCACAGAGGGCCACAGAGAAATAGCAATATGAAATTAAAAGAATTAACTCAGTACCTCGATTCAGAGATACCACTGTCATTTCAGGTAAAGTATGACAATTCCGGACTTCAGGTAGGTGATCCTGAAAAAGTTATCACATCGGCACTGCTTACCCTGGATGTAACTGATGAAGTTCTTGATGAGGCCATTGAGAATGCTGCTGATCTTATTATTTCACACCATCCGGTTATCTTTAAAGGCATAATAAGCCTCTCAGGTAAAACATATACTGAAAGGATAATTCTAAAGGCTATACGTAATGATGTTGCAATATACTCAGCACATACCAATCTGGATATGGTGAGTTACGGAGTAAGCAGAAAAATGGCAGAAAAGCTTAATTTACAGGATGTCAGAGTTCTTGTTCCGTTAAAGGAGAAGTTGCTGAAACTGGTAACATATATCCCTGAAAGCCATCTGGATGTTGTCAGGGAAGCTGTCTTCTCTGCTGGTTCCGGAGTAATAGGCAATTATGACAGCTGTAGTTTTACAAGTCAGGGTAAAGGAAGCTTCAGAGGGGGTGAAAACACAAATCCTTTTGCAGGTGAAAAGGGAAAGCTTCATTTTGAAACAGAGATCAGATTTGAAACTGTTTTGCTGTCTCATCTTAAGGACAAGGTAATAAAAGCGCTCATTGAGGCACATCCTTATGAGGAGGTTGCATATGACATTTATTCACTTGTAAATAATAATGTTGAGTTCGGTATGGGATGCATAGGAGAACTTCCTGTTGCACTGCCTGAAATGGACTTTTTAAAATTGGTATCCGATGTTTTTAATTCAAGGGGGATACGATATTCCAGGAGTATCGGCAGAGAATTAAAAAAAATTTCACTCTGTGGAGGAGCAGGATCATCACTGCTCAATGATGCAATATCATCAGGAGCTGATGCGTTTGTAACAGCTGATATTAAATACCATAATTTTTTTGATGCTGAAAACAGGATTTTAATGATCGATTCAGGCCATTATGAGAGTGAAAAATACTCAACTGAAATTTTATACGACCTAATTATCAAAAAATTCCCTAAATTTGCAGTCCGGTTTTCAAAAACAAATACAAATCCGATAAATTATCTGTAAAGATGGAAAAAGTGAAATCACATGATTCTGAAATCTCAATAGAAGACAGACTGAGAGCATTATTTAATCTGCAGCTGGTTGATTCAGAGATAGATAAAATTAAAACACTGAGAGGTGAATTACCACTTGAGGTACAGGACCTGGAGGATGAAATAGCAGGACTCGAGACAAGACTTGGCAATATTAAGGAAGAGGTATTAAACCTTGAAAAAGCTGTTGCAACAAAGCATAATGAGATTTCTGCATCTGAAACACTCATTAAGAAATATGATGATCAACAGAAAAATGTCAGGAATAACCGCGAGTATGATTCTCTTTCAAAAGAGATAGAATATCAGAATCTTGAGATTGAACTATACAATAAAAAGATACGGGAATTCACATTTCAGATTGAGGAAAAAAAGCTTGTCATTGCTGATTCTGAAGCTTTGCTGGCAGATCGGAAAACAGATCTTGACAATAAGAAATCAGAACTTGATGAGATAATATCCGATACGCAGAAGGAAGAAGAGGGACTTTATAAAAAATCAGAAAAGGTTGAAGCAATTATTGAAGAAAGGTTGCTGACTGCTTATAAAAGGATTCGCTCCAACGCAAGAAACGGGCTGGCTGTAGTGTCTGTTCAGAGAGATGCCTGTGGAGGATGTTTTAACCAGATCCCTCCTCAGAGGCAACTTGATATCAAATCGAGGAAGAAGATCATAGTTTGTGAATATTGCGGAAGGATCCTTGTCGATGATGAAATAATTAGAGAGGGTCAGATTTAGATTTTACGATATTTATTTAAAGAAGGCTGGTTCCCACGAATCAGCTTTTTTGTTTTTGCTAACTTTACAAAAAAATCAAGATATGTATGACATCAGCTGATTTTAAAAAAATGGTCTCTGAAGGCATCCCCGAAGAATTACCTCCTGTAAAAGAGTATGATATAACTATTAATCATGCTCCACGGAGGAAAGCAATACTGGATAAAGAGGAGCGGAAACTTGCGATAAAGAATGCTCTCAGGTACTTTCCTGTCAGGTTTCACAGCAAGCTTGTTCAGGAGTTTGCGATGGAGCTTGAGGAATATGGAAGGATATATATGTACAGGTTCAGGCCTGATTATAAGATAAAATCACGTAATATTAAGGATTTTCCTCACTCTTCCCTCAGTGCTGCTGCAATAATGCTGATGATCTCAAATAATCTTGATAATGCTGTGGCTCAGCATCCGCATGAACTTATAACATATGGCGGAAACGGGGCTGTTTTTCAGAACTGGGCTCAGTACAGGATCACAATGAAATACCTTTCAGAGATGACCGATGAACAGACACTTGTAGTATACTCTGGCCATCCTATGGGGCTTTTCCCATCACACCAGGATGCTCCGAGACTTGTGGTTACAAACGGGATGGTAATCCCGAATTATTCATCACAGGATCACTGGGAGAAATTCAATGCACTTGGAGTCTCACAGTATGGACAGATGACAGCAGGTTCCTATATGTATATCGGACCGCAGGGAATTGTTCACGGAACTACAATAACCTTACTAAATGCTGCCAGGATGAAACCTGGAGATGCCTTTTACGGCAGACTGTTTCTCTCTTCAGGACTTGGAGGCATGTCGGGAGCGCAACCCAAGGCAGCCAGTATTGCAGGACTGATTTCCGTTATTGCAGAGGTAAATCCTAAAGTTATTCAGACACGGTTATCACAGGGCTGGATCGATGAAGTATGTACCAATATTGATGATCTGGTTAAGAGAGTAAGAGAAGTTCTGACTGCAGGAAAGGTTACTTCGATTGCTTTTGAAGGCAATATAGTAGATGTGTGGGAGAGATTTGCTGATGAGAATATAAGAGTTGATATCGGATCGGACCAGACCTCATTGCATAATCCCTGGGCAGGTGGATATTATCCTGCAGGTTACAGCTTTGAAGAATCAAACAGAATGATGTCTGACAATAATGAGAAGTTTAAGGAGGCGGTACACAGATCACTTATAAGGCAGGTGGCTGCTATAAACAGGCACTCGGAAAAGGGGACCTACTTCTTTGATTATGGTAATGCATTTCTTCTTGAGGCATCCCGTGCCGGGGCTGATGTTATGGGAGAAAAGAGTGAATTCAGGTATCCATCCTATGTACAGGATATAATGGGGCCCCTGTGTTTTGATTATGGATTCGGACCTTTCAGATGGGTATGCTGTTCAAATGATCCCGCTGACCTTGAGGTTTCTGACAGGATAGCTGCTGATGTTCTGATTAAGATCTCAAAGACAGCACCTGCAGAGATAAGCAGGCAGTTGTCTGACAATATCCGCTGGATTACTGAGGCAGGAAAGAACAGACTTGTTGTAGGTTCACAGGCAAGGATACTATATGCTGATGCAGAAGGAAGGATATCAATAGCTGAAGCCATTAATCAGGCAGTATCATCAGGCTTGATTTCAGCGCCGGTTGTTATTGGTCGCGACCATCATGATGTTTCCGGAACAGATTCCCCCTACAGGGAAACATCAAATATATATGACGGGTCGAAGTTTACAAGTGATATGGCTGTTCATAACGTAATAGGTGATTCTTTCAGAGGGGCGACATGGGTGTCGTTGCATAATGGAGGCGGAGTTGGCTGGGGAGAGGTGATAAACGGAGGTTTTGGTATGGTTCTTGACGGTTCGGCTGAAGCAGGAATAAGGCTACGCAGAATGCTTCACTGGGATGTGAACAACGGAATTGCCAGAAGGAGCTGGGCCAGAAACAAGGAAGCGATATTTACAATTAAGAGAGAAATGGAAAGGACACCGGGGTTAAAGGTTACTTTGCCGAATATTGCAGATGATGAAATGATTGACAGGGTTGTGAAGTGAAACAGGCTGTAAAAGTAAGCCCTGGCAACTAGTAGCTGCCGAGATTAAGCATATCAAGCAAACAATCATTGATGGTTTCTATCCCATTTTTCTGAGCCAGCGCCGTAAGTTCAAAATTTATGGTTCCCGGATTGAAAATTATTCTCCTTGGTTTCAGAGAAATAATATAATCATAATATTGTTTCTGATTACCTGCACCAAGATACAATGCTATCGTATGCACAGGCCCAAGGTCTTGAGGCATCCCCTTCAGTATCCTTAGTTCCCCGATATAATCTTCCCGTAATCCCAGTGCAATTACCGGGTAATTGAGTTTTTGCAATCTTTTTATTGCCTTGTTCGAAAATCGTTCAGGCTTAGTACTTGCACCAAGGACTAAAGTAATCTTCTCCATCAAAAACCCGTGTTTTGATACAAATTTCAGGTCTGTGAAATAAGGACAACAGCAAGTGCCATGATCCCTTCCTCCCTTCCTGTAAAGCCAAGTTTCTCGGTTGTAGTTGCCTTTATTGCCACATTTTCCGGATCAGTAGACAGCAATGCCGCTATGGTTTCTTTCATTTCAGGGATGAAAGGGGATATTCTTGGATTTTCAAGGCAGACAGTGCAATCGAGATTGATAATATTGTACCTGTTTTTTCTGATAAGGCTAAATGTTCTCTCCAGCAGGATTTTGCTGTCGATGTCTTTAAAATCATCACTGCTGTCGGGAAAGTAATAACCAATATCTCTTAATCCTGCTGCTCCGAGAAGTCCGTCACATATAGCATGAATAAGAACATCGCCATCGGAGTGTGCCACGCAACCTTTTTCGGAAGGTATTAATATACCACCGAGCCATAGTTCTAAACCTGTTTCAAGCCTGTGGAAATCAATGCCCTGGCCAATTCTGATTTTCATCCTTTTGATTTACCTGAGTTTCGCAGTGCATTTATATCGAATGCAAGAGAAAATCTAAGTGTTTTAGCCAGCGGGTGATTCGCAACAAGAGGTATAAGATAAGAGAAATCGAGTGTGAAGGCATTCAGCCTGAGACCTGCTCCGGCAGTAAAGTACTTACGGTTTCCCTTGGTTTCGTGCTCATGGAAATACCCGGCCCTTAATGCAAAAACATTATTATACCAGTATTCAGCTCCAAGTGAATAGGTGATTTCATGCATCTCCTCCTTAAACCCCCCCGGTGCATCATAAAACGACTGGAATATAGCAACAGGGACAGCCACATTCGGATCTTTTCCTGCAATAATGCTGTCGGGATTTGAACTGCTGTAGATTGGAGGTGTCGGGACAAGAAGCTTATTAAGATCAAGTGAGAGAGTGATCTTGTTATAGCTGTCAAGATCTACCGTAAAAGAGCTTCCCAGTCTCATGTTCATAGGAATAAAATCAGATGTCTGTGAATCTGAATAGCTCATCTTTGATCCTATATTGGAAAAGTTAAGCCCAACTGCGATAAGTCCGCTTTTATCAAAAACAGATATATCTTTATTATAGTAACCTGAAATATCAGCTGCAAAAGAAATACCAGGTTTAGTTGCCACTCCACCTGAATAGGATCCTCCCGTAAGATTGGAATAGATAAACCTGAAAGCGATACCTCCGGAAAGATAATCATTAAATAACCTTGAATATCCGGCATCAAAAGAAAATTCGTTTGGTGTAAATGTACGTTCGAGGTTTCCGAATTCATCGGTAAAGGGAACATCTCCGAGGGATGAGTACAGAAGGCTTGCACTGACTACCTGTTTTCTGTCAATACGGGAGTAGCCTGAAAGAAGTGCAATATTTATATCGGGTACCAATGTTCTAAGCCATGGAGAATATGAAAGCCCGATACCACCCTTTCCATCTATAAAAGCGAATTTAGCGGGATTCCAGTGCATGCTGTATACATCAGGTGAAGTAGCCACTCCTGCATCGCCCATACCTCCTGCTCTTGAATCAGGCGCAATGGTGAGGAAAGGAACGACAGTCTGTATGGCATTCAGCTCACCGGAATTTTGCTGCCCGTACAGTACCGGCCTGCAGGTCAGGGCTGTAATCAGCAATAATAATACAACTGCACTTTTCTTCATTTTAATCCTTTACTTCGACTTTGCAAATATAAAACAAAAATATTCCGCTCTTATTGTGTTTACACTATAAAATGATCATTCGTCCTGAAACTCTGCAAGTTTCACCTTCAGAAGTCGATATTATTACCGAGTAAGGGTATAATCCTCTTCCAACCCTGCTTCCTCCGTCATTCGTGCCATCCCAAACCACCGGTGGCAGACTGAAACCAGAGGATTGAACCTTGGTTCTGATAATCTTAATTACTGTGCCGCTAAGGTTATAAATATTTATGGTGATATCGAGCTCGTAATCCGGTCTGTTATGTTCAGCAGTTATCCGGGTTTCATTGAAGAAAGGATTTGGATAGTTCATGAGGTTATTAATCACGAATTTACCATCGGTTTCAACAACAAAAGCTATTGTTTCAACGGATGAGTTATTGTAATTATCCCATGCCTTCAGTGTAAGTGTATGGCTTCCTTCCGGCAGCCCGGTGAGGTCATAAACTATTCTTCCTTTCCTGAAGTTATCAAAATCGGTCTCAAAATAGTTATTGAGAACAAAAGATTTGTTTGGGTCATCATCCATATATGCTGTCAGATCATGACCTATTCCTGATCCGGTTGTGTTTATCCCTCCCTGGTCTTCAATTATCGCAAGCAGTTTCGGAGTATTGTTTGTCATGCCCCCGTTTTTAAACAGTGTATCATTCATGAAAAGTTTTATATCAGGTCCTGTCATGTCGGTTACGACAGCTTTGGAGAATCCACCTACAATTATCTCCTTAAATTGTCCATTCATATCTCCCTCCTCTCCCGATGCATAGTAACTTATCTTGCCATATCCGACCGAATAATCAATATCTCTTGGAACAATAAAAGAAAAGCTGAACCTTCCGTTTTTTGCTTTTGTGTTTCCCTTGAACAGGATATTGTTCCTGATTGGAAATTCAATACTCTGTCCTCCGTCATTGGCAAGGGTCCTTATATTGGTTTCCTTATCGAATACGACAGGAGAAACAATACCGTTAAAATTATCCATCAGGTTTCCGCTGATATCTTCCACATGTCCTGCAATTGTAATTATTGAAAGTGCCTTGAGGCTGTCGATCTGATCAGTAACCGAAACATTGTTCACTGAATCGGTAATGACATTTCCGTGCCAGGGGTATGCAAGCCTGAGCGCCGGATCGCCCAACAGTGTGAAGTTTCTCTTGTTTGGTCCGGTCCCTGAATTATTTTTGGCCAGACGGATTATATCACCCAGGGCAAGAGCATTTCCTGCAGAGTCCCTGTCGAAGGCAAAGTTGAATATATTCCTGTTCAGGAAATGGTTTGGGGCCGAGTATACTACGCGGGTGGTTGACATTAGAGCAATTGCACCGGTTTTGCTTCCCACCAGAACAAGTTCTCCGGCAGATGGTTTGCCTGTCATGTCTCCTGTGAGGGAGTTTATTTCAATGTCATCAAACCTGCTGAATTCGCAGGTGGCAGTTATAAAAAGAGGTAATTTCCCCGCGTTTTGCCATGAATTAATATCTTCAGGTTTGAGTACTCCTTCATGAGCCAACCCATTTTCACTTCCATGCCCCACGTAATTAAATATAAGACATCCGGAGTTTATACGGTCATTAATAGCCTGATTCACATTTGGATATGATTGTCCGTTAGCCGATGTGCTTTGTCTGAATGCATCGAGATATATCTTATCTATATTAAAAGCGGGAACACTATCCTGAATTATCCTGGCAAGCCCTTCTGCGTCTGAAAGATGTGTGTTGCCATCCTCATCATCGGCAACAAGGCAGATAATATTTTTCCAATCCCCCATATTTACAGGATCAATGTAAGTCTGGATTTTTGAAATGACTATTCCGGCCTGAGTGGTATCAGAAACCGGAAGACGCCCTATTCCGATATCCTCAGTGCCGTCTGCCTCACCCTCATTATCGTCGAGCAGTCCGTAAAAATCATCAGATGTGAAAGATGATACTACAACATTTGAATTCTGCGACTGGTAAGTGAGTATGAAGTTTGGATTATCCGGAGGAAGAGTTTTATTCTCGTATGACCCGTCCCCGAAAAGCAGAAGATATTTAAGTGGTCTTTCTCTGTTTTTCTGATTGAGGTATTTGAATCTGACAAAATTCCTGATTGCAGCTATATCAGGAATCCCCCCGGAGAATTCATTATAAATCTGTTCCGGAGTAACAATATATGAAACTAACCCGTCGTGGGACTGATGTATATCAGCCAGCTTTTGGGCATGAAGAAGAAAAAGAGGATGAGTAACGATTATCATATCTGCTGCCGGCGATCCGTGCAGATCCTGATTTGGAACTGCGTTACTCCTGATAACAGGTGACAGGGCAGAAGAGGCTGTGAATGCAATGTATGTTTTAAGGATATGAGAACTGTCCCTGAATGACATTGTTTCTCCTGACTTTGTATATCCGATCATCTTTATATTGAACTGGTCACTTACTTCCCAGATAATTGCATTATTATTACTGCTTGTTATCCTGAATTCAGTAATACTGCCCGGGGCAACCGACTTCGAATCACTGTATTGTTGCCGGGTTCCGTTGAATATGTTCCGTTTTCTGCCATGTAGGGTTAAATAATCCAGCCAGCCTGCGTTTTCGGAAGATGTTCCGTTATTCAGATATTTCAGTTCAAGCACAGATGATGAAGATCCTGCCATAAGAGAATCAGAATACTCTGTAATGTTTGCATAAGTGCCTGTATAATTATAAAGATTGACGGGTGGTACCGGAATATTTTTTACGAGTGTATTTCCCTCGTTCAACCTGAATTGAGTTGTTATTGCCGCTCTGGCTGCTACCCTTATCTTATACCTGACTGGTTCAGTGGTTATAAGATCAGAAAAGCCGGGATTAATTGTCAAGCCACTTAATACAGGTACCGGCTGGAACCACTCCCTTCCGGATTTCTTAAGGTTAACACTCTCATATTCATGAATGAAAAGTGCATCTGAAGATATGGATATCCCGGTTGCAGGCAGCGTTGTTTCTTTAGCTGTTATCCTTTTTCCTCCGGACTCATCAGAAGTAAGGAAATAGTAGGCTGTGTCGGAGTAATTATGCCGCAAATAACTGTATGTACGGTCACTTTCATTGTAAACCCACCTGTGTGATGCTTTCCCGAAAAACAATAAATACTCGCCTTCATTTAACACATCGTCATTTCCTGAAATGTATATTGCCATCTCTTTCAGGTCATCAGGTTTTGGCGGGTTATTATAATATGACAGTTGGCCCCAGTTGTTGCCATAGAGTTTCGGATATGAGGGATTGGTTAATCCTATCTGCTTTAGTTTTGAGTAATCAATCCTGTACACCCCATCTTCGGTAACTGCTATTTTAAACCAGTTACCTTTTGACAATACAGAAGTTGCAGCTGCATTCTGTGAATAAAGATCTGAAGACAGGACCGGAAGTATTATCAGCAGTATTTTAAAGGATCTTATCATAACCTCCGGCAAAGATATAAATGTGCTTTCTGTTTATATTATAATGAGTATTTGTTTTTCTACTGCAGTTTCCAGGTAATAATAACGGAATCATTTCGTTGTTATTGCAATTGCTGATCATTATGTTATTAAGACCGGCACCAGGCAAATTGGTTGCATGGATTATTGTTTTGTTTATTATGTTTGCATTATCACTCCTGATAAAATAATGTTCAGAAAGCAATTCATATTATTCCTGACTTTTTCAGTCCTAACTTTAAAATGCCCCGGTCAGGAAACTGATCCTGGTCCTGGTTATCAGATGGTTCTGATGAATAATCCTGCTATGTCGGGAAGTGAAGGAGACGGGACCCTCAGGTTATCCTATCTTAATTTATATCCGGGAAACGGTTATAACCTCCATTCTTTATATCTCTCTTATGATTCATATTTTCAGCAATTGCATGGAGGAGCCTCTTTTTATCTGGCGGAGGATTACCTGGGAGGAGCTGTAAATAATATAAGGGGAGGCATATCCTATTCGTATTTTCTTCAGGCTGGCGAAAAGTTATTTATAAATGCAGGCCTTACCGGTTCAATCTTTCACCAGGGATATAATTTCATAAATTCGGTACTGCCTGACCAGATCGACGCTCTTGGCGGGGTTGTTTATCCATCAGCTGAAACTCTCAACTCATCGGGACACACAGTTTTTGACCTTGGTACAGGATTTGTTTTTATCAGCGGATGGTTTTCAGGCGGACTGGCAGTACTTCATCTTGCTGAACCGGAGCTGTCATCATCAGGTATCCAGAAAGAGCAGATGAAGAGAAAGCTGTATATGCATCTCTGCGGGGATCTTCCTGTTGGCAAATCGCGTAAATTATTTCTAAGGCCTGTTACCTATGTCAGTTACCAGGGAGATTTTTTTCTTGCAGGTGGTGGTTTATCAGTTGAGAATGAACATATTGCCCTGAATGCAATAACCATGGGTGACAATGCCGGCAACGTGAATCTTCAGACAGGATTTTCATTCCGGGCAGGTATTATGCGGATAAACTACAATTACCGTTTTAATATAATGACAGGGAATAATATGATGCCAATGTCACTGCTTCATCAGACAGGACTCGCATTCAGTTTATATAATGTTGATAAAAGAAAAACAGTCAATACAATAAATTTTCCCAAATTGTAGTTATATTTGGTGTTTGAATTTCGAGAATTAGTAAAAATTATTATATTTGAGTATTCTTTAGAGCCATAAAACCGAAGGAGTTATGTTAAAATTCAGATTATTGCTAGTTTATCTAATTTCACTATTATTTCTTTCCTCCTGTTTTTTTAAGAAAGGAGCAGATTCCAACGTCTCAACTTCAACAGGATGGGAATATAATAATCCTGATAATGGCGGATTTGAGGTTGCCCTGGGGGCTGAACAGAGGACAGGCCCGGGCCTTGTACTTATTGAAGGCGGTCGTTTCACCATGGGACAGGTACACCAGGATGTTCTTTATGACTGGAACAACAAGCCAAGAACGGTTACTGTTTCTTCATTCTATATGGATGAAACTGAAGTAAAGAATGTTGATTATCGTGAATATCTGTTCTGGCTTCGGAGAGTATATAAGGACTATCCGGAAGTTTTCAGAAGATCCCTGCCCGATACACTGGTCTGGAGAAGTCCGATGGGATTCAATGATCCGTATGTACAGTACTATTTCAGGCATCCGTCGTATAATAACTACCCCGTTGTTGGCGTAAGCTGGGTAAAAGCCAACGATTTCTGCCTGTGGAGAACCGACAGGGTAAATGAGCAGCTTCTGATTGATGAGGGAGAGCTGAACCCTGATCCCAATCAGCTTAATGAGAAGAACTTCAATACTGAAGCTTATCTGGCCGGAATGTATGAAGGTGTGGTAAACCAGTTGCGAGAAAGCCTTAACCCTGAGCAGACTGAAAGGAGGACTAACTTCGAAGACGGAATACTCCTTCCAAGTTACAGACTTCCTACTGAAGCTGAATGGGAGTTTGCTGCATATGCTCTCAGAGGAACAACTTTTGAAGAAAGAATATATGAAAGAAGAATCTATCCATGGGATGGCCACAACGTGAGAAACTCCGGCAAAAAAGAGCGTGGAGAAATGATGGCCAACTTTGTTCGTGGAAGAGGTGACCTTATGGGTGTTGCCGGTAACCTTAACGATAATGGTAGCATAACTGTTGATGTTAAATCATACTGGCCTAACGATTATGGCCTTTATTGTATGGCCGGTAATGTAAATGAGTGGGTATTGGATGTTTATCGCCCCCTGACACCGGAAGATGTTGAAGGATTCAATCCCTTCAGGGGTAATGTATATACTGACCTCCGGCGGGATGCCAACGGAGCGGTAGTTGGAAAGGATAAACTTGGTCGTCTGTATATCGATACTGTTAAAGATATTGATGTGGCCGACAGATATAACTACCAGAAGGGTGACTACAGGAACTACAGAGATGGCGACCTTGCATCATCTATCCAGGATGACTGGAAAGCTGATGACGGGAAAAAGAACTCTTTGAGAATGTATGCACAGGATAATACGGCAGGGACAGCAGATTTTGTCACACTTGTGAATGATAACGCAAGAGTTTACAAAGGCGGATCATGGAAAGACAGAGCATATTGGCTGAACCCATCAACCAGAAGGTTCCTCGATCAGGATGCCTCGCGTGATGACATCGGATTCAGGTGTGCAATGATCAGAGTGGGAAGCCCATCAGGATTATAGAATTAAGTTCTTTTTACATAAAGGCCTCATTATGATTTCATAATGAGGCATTTTTTTCAAAAATATGAAGACAGATCAGATTTACGACCTGTTCAGAAAATCAGCAGGTATCAATACTGATTCAAGAACAATCAGATCCGGAGAGATCTTTTTTGCCCTGTGGGGAGAAAAGTACAATGGTAATAAATATGCTGCAGAGACTCTTAAAAATGGAGCTCTGTGTGCCGTAATTGATGATCCCCTGTTTGAAACTGAAAATACAATTCTGGTTGACGATTGCCTGTTCGAACTCCAGGCCCTTGCTTCTCATCACCGGAAAGAGCTTGCTGTTCCGGTTCTGGCTATTACCGGAACAAACGGAAAGACAACAACCAAGGAGCTGATAGCTGCTATACTGTCGAAGAAAAAGAGAGTGCATTATACAAAAGGCAATCTTAATAATCACATTGGCGTGCCCCTTACAATCCTATCGGCACCTGAGGATACAGAAATGATGGTAATTGAGATGGGCGCCAGTCATGTTGGCGAAATAAGGTCATTGTGCCTTATCGCAAAACCTGATTATGGGATTATAACAAACATTGGAACTGCTCATATTGAGGGTTTTGGTTCGTACGATGGGGTAGTAAAAGCGAAGACGGAGCTTTTTGAACACCTTCGTAAAGTAAATGGAATAGCCTTTTATAACGATAAAGATCCCCTTATCGCGGAAAAGATTTTTAAAATGGTTAACAGGGCAGTGCCTTTCAGTGATCCTACAGGGATAGAGTTACTGGTCGGTATTCAGGAAACAGATCTCTTACTTAACCTAAGAGTTACCTATCAGCATAAATCATATGAAGTAAAAACAAACCTGTTTGGCAGCTATAATTACGAAAATGTAAAAGCTGCCATTGCAACCGGTTTGTTCTTTGATGTTCCGATGGATGACATCGTGGCAGCGATAGGGGAATACCATCCTGAAAATAACAGATCTCAGGTTATAGCTACCAAAAAAAATACGCTTATCTGCGACTCATATAATGCAAATCCTTCAAGTATGGTTACAGCTATTCAGTCCTTTTCTGAAATCATATCGGGACAAAAGGTAATTATTCTTGGAGATATGCTCGAGCTTGGTGATAAGACTGAATCTGAGCATAATAAGGTTCTGCAGGAGTTAAAATCGATCAAACCTGACCTGGTTTACCTTGTAGGACCAGTCTTTAAAAAGATATCAGATGTGTATGGTTATCAGTCATTTGATAATACAGATAAACTAAGGGATTATCTTAAGAAGAAAACCATAAAAGGATTTACAATATTTATTAAAGGATCGCGTGGAATGGGACTTGAGAAGATTTATGATCTGCTTTGAATGAATATTATTCTTTCCCAGTAACTCCATCAAACTTAATATTTATCAGCAAAACTTCAGATCTGCTCCCTGATCTTACTCTTGGACCCCATAGTCCGTATCCTGATGAAACAATGATGTGAGTATTGCTTTTTTTCAGATATCCGTAACTTACATCATAAATCATCTTTGTAATATAATTAAGTGGCCACATCTGACCATTGTGTGTGTGACCCGAAAGCTGCAGGTCAACTCCGCTATTTACAGACTCATCGATATGGAAAGGCTGATGGTCAAGAAGAATGACAGGTTTTGAGGTGTCAGCTTTTTTCATTAATTCGTTCAGAGGCAGAGGCCCTTTTCCTGAGAAACGCGAAGCATCCCTGTCAATTCTTCCGACCAGCTGAATGCCTCCCTCAAGCGTGACTATCTCATCCTTTAATACACGAATACCTTTGCTCTCAATATACGGAATTGTCCTGTTTACACCTCCGATATATTCGTGGTTGCCGGTAATTGCATAAAGACCTTCATTACATTTGGGACATGTGAAGTATTGAAGCAAGTCGCCTCTTAAAACCGGACCTATCTCACCGTCGATTATATCCCCGAGCAGCAGGACCATGTCAGGGTTAATCTCTTTCAAAATGGAACTTAATTTCTTTATGCTTCTTTTACGGATGATGCTTCCAAGATGTATGTCGGATACAGCTGCTATTCTCATCGACTTTTTTCCGCCGGCAGGCTTGTTAATTGTGATATTGTATTCTTTTACCACAGGTATAAGAGCATTTATGAAACCTCCGGTTATCAGAATGAATGAGAGGCCTGCTGTAAGAATGAACGACCATTTTCTGAATAGAGGAATAGTGTCACTGCTTAAAGTACCAGTGACCTTAAGAATCAGAAGGGCAATATCAGATAGGATAAAAAAGAGGAATCCGTAAAGCATAAATGCTAGCCAGAATCCACCAAAAATATTCAGCACATCGGTGATCAGTGAAGAATGTTGCGCTTCTATAATCTTGGCAATTATGAAAACTGCTGCAAAGAGGAGAAATGAAATCGCATAAAGAAGCTTGTGTGTCTGGAGGGCAGGAATGGCATTAAGACCTTTAAAGTAGAGGTAAAGGTTTATTAATGTATATATTGTAAGTACACTTATAAAAAAAACAGCCATTTTGTATCGTTTCATTATTAATTGTTATCCATTTTCAGACGGTCAAATGTTTTCCGCCCTTTACCATAAAACTCAAAAACTATGCTTTTGTTCAGTACACATGAAGGTGTATGATTTCCCTCATATTGCATTACCAGCTTTCTCTTTGCCCTTAATTCTTTCTTATTCCTGTAATAGTCGATATGAGCTTTCAGCACCGACCAGAAGTTTACAAAATCACCTTTAGCAAGAAAGCTGAATGCTGCTAACCCATCCAGCAGTTTCCTGAAAAAGAGTACACTTTGCAGTTTATTGTCAGGGAGGTTTTTATAAAGGAGATAGAGACTATTCCTGAAATTAAGGTATGTCTTGAACGGCGATGAGTAAGGGAGTGAACCTCCACCAACATGATAAATCACCGATTCAGGAACATAACATACACGGTAGCCAGCCTTGCTGAATCTCCAGCATAGATCTATCTCTTCCATATGGGCAAAGAAAGAAGCATCGAAACCCCCGGCTTTTTTCCAGGCATCAGCCCGTACTATCATACAGGCACCGCTTGACCAGAAAACATCCACAGGGGTATCGTACTGTCCATTGTCTTTTTCAATTTCATGGAAGATTCTTCCCCGGCAAAAGGGATATCCATATTTGTCGATGTAGCAGCCGGCTGCCCCGGCATGCTCAAAATGACCCTTGCGGTCATAGGAGCGAATCTTGGGCTGACAGGATGCAACGTTGGGATTCATATCCATGAAGCTTACAAGCGGATGAAGCCAGCCATCAGTAACTTCAATATCTGAGTTAAGCAGCAGGAAATAGGTAGAATCGATCTGTTCCAGAGCCTTATTATAACCACCGGCAAAACCATGGTTGGAGCCCAGTGTTATTATTTTCACACTACTGAAGCTCCGGACCACCCACTCAACCGAACCATCGGTTGACCCATTGTCTGCAACATAAACAGCAGTATCGAAACCTGCCGAGTATTTTATGACTGTTCCAAGGAACTTCTTGAGAAAGTCAAGTCCGTTCCAGTTAAGGATTACTATTGCAGTTTTAAGCATCCGGCAAAGGTCGTTTATGTTTCCACCTTCTGTGGCTCCAGAGCCAGTATTCAGGTTTTTCTCTTATTTGCTCATCAAGCCGTCTTACGTATTTTTCAATAATTACTTTCTCTTCAATACCTGTAGTATGATCGAAGAGCAACTCGAAATCCATGTTATAGTATCCTCTTTTTTTCTTCTGGATGTTAAGAAAAACAACCGCCATATCGTATTTAGCGGCTATCTTTCCTGCACCTGTATAAAAGGCTGTATCCTGATTCAGGAATGTTGTCCAGTGGTTTAATTCGTTGCCAGGGGGAGTCTGATCAGCAATAAATACGCTGAATGTGTTTATTTTTTGTTTTCTGTAGTTGATAATATCCCTGATAATCATTGAAGTAGGGGCAATTTTGAGACCGTCTTTAGTTCGCTGATCATTCATAAACCTATTGAAGTATTTATTTTTCAGCGGCTTGTAAATTACAATAGAAAGGTATTTAATCTTCTGGCCCAGGAGTGTTGGCCATTCCCAGTTATTATAATGTCCGAGTACTCCGATAACATCCCTTTTTTCAGACCTCAGTTTATCAAATATTTCAGTATTGGAGAATGTATACCGTTTTAATTGTGAGGCATCTGACATGTTCCTGAGTTTAAGGATCTCAACCATAAGATCAGCAAAATGTTTATAGAAGTTCCTCTCGATCTGCCTGAGTTCTGCTTCAGATTTCTCAGGGAATGAATTTTTTAAATTTGTTTTGACAACTTTCTTTCTGTAACCGGGAAAATAATATGTGATAATGAAGATAAAATCAGAAAAAAGATAAAGCACGCTCAGAGGGAGTAAAGTTATAGTCCAGTTAACAGCATAAAAAAGGTAGTATCCTATTGCTCCCATTTTAAAACGATTTATTCATAAATTTACTTACAGTTTCCAGAATCTCAGGGTAGACATTTCTGTTTGCAGCAACTATTTCATCTCCGTTAAGGTTTCTCTCACCTCCTGAGAAGTCGCTTATATTTCCACCTGCTTCTCTAAGAATAATTACTCCTGCTGCAATATCCCACGGGTGAAGGCCATATTCATAAAATACTTCAAACCTTCCGCATGCCACATATGCAATATCAATAGCAGCTGATCCCATTCTTCTGATCCCCTGAGTGTTCCTGCACAGCCATGACAGAAGATTCATATAAGCATCAAGCCTTCTGAAATCACTGTATGGCAAACCGGTTGCTATTAAACTATCAGATAGCTTTTTTGCATCCGACACATGAATTCTTTTTCCGTTCAGCCATGCTCCTCCGCCCTTCCATGCTGTATATACTTCATTGCCACCTACCACGTGTATCACACCAGCAACAGGCTCATTGTCCTCGAGCAGGCCGATACTTATGGCATAAAGCTTCAGCCCATGGAGGAAATTAGTAGTTCCGTCAAGCGGGTCTATTACCCAGCAATATCTGGCTCCTGATTTTAATGAGGTACCTTCCTCGGTTTTAAATCCTGCTTCAGGAAGAATGACTGAGAGTTTTTCCACCAGCATTTTTTCCGATCCTTTGTCGACATAGCTGACGAAGTCATTAAGCCCTTTGCTTTCTGTCCGGCTGATATCGAACCCGGCTGCTTCACCGGAAATGAATTCAGCTGTTTCAGCCGCAATTTTTTCAACTTCTTTAATAAGCCTTTTTAGTTCAGTCATAATTCAGTCAATTAATTCCGCAGACATTCTGCCACTGTTTGTTATATTCTTCAGTTTTACTTTTCTTATTGTGCCTGCAAGTTTTGCCTGCCATGGATATTCAACCCGTATATAGTTGGAGGAGAAACCGGTTATAAATCCATCACTCCTTGTTCTTTCAAAAAGGACTTCCGTTATCTGACCTCTGTTAAGTCTTTTAAACTCATCATGCTTGCCGGCAGACAGTTCTGTCAGTATTTTGCTCCTTCTCTCTTTATCACCGTGCATAACTTTCCCTGGCAAAGACTCAGCAACTGTCAGGGGCCTTTCGGAGAAAGTGAATACGTGGAGGTAGGACAGAGGCAGTCTTTCAAGAAACACATATGTGTCGGTGAAATCATTATCTGTTTCTCCGGGGAAGCCAACGATTATATCTGCACCAATTCCGGCATAGGGCAGCATTTCCCTGATTCTTTCTACTCGCGATACGAAAAGATCACGCTTATATCTTCTTCGCATTAATCCCAGTATCTTGTCTGATCCGCTTTGGAGCGGAATATGAAAGTGAGGAAGTATCTTGTTACTTTTTACAGTCAGTTTGATTATTTCATCAGTCAGAAGGTTTGGCTCTATTGATGATATTCTGTATCGTTCAATACCGTCAATGTTCACCAGTTCCTTCAGAAGGGATATAAAAGAGTCTCCTGTAGATTTTCCGAAGTCGCCGATATTAACACCTGTAAGTACAATCTCCTTAACCCCTGATACGGCAATCCGTTCCGCCTCATCAAGGATTTCCCTTATCTGTGGGTTCCTGCTGCTGCCCCTTGCCATGGGTATTGTGCAATATGCACAACCGTAGTCACACCCATCCTGTACTTTCAGGAAGGAACGGGTTCTGTCGCCAATGGAAAAAGATGGATTAAAAGTATCAGAATCAGAGATATTGCATGAGTGTACTTCGGCAGCAGGTTTCTTGACAGTATCTGATATGTAAGCAGCAATATCGAATTTTTCATTCATCCCTAGTACCAAGTCAACTCCTGGAATTGAAGAGATCTCCTGTGGTTTGAGCTGGGCGTAGCAGCCGACAACGGCAATGAATGCATCAGGCGAAAGATTGATGAATTTTTTTATTGCCTGTCTGCATTTTTTGTCGGCAATATCAGTTACTGAACATGTATTGATTACATAAATATCAGCTTTAGTATTTGCAGGAACTCTTTCGTAGATATCACCGGGGAATGATCTGGATATTGTGGAAGTCTCGGCAAAGTTCAATTTACAACCTAACGTATGAAATGCTACTTTCTTTCTGATATTACTCATGTTATCCGGTGCAAAGGCTAATTGGCGCATCGGCACAACGGCGCAACGGCACAATGGCACAAAGCTATATTTAATTATATATAGAACCGTTTACTTCTTCAGTTTTGTGAGATATACATTCCTGAACTGGATGTCTTTTCCTTCGCTCTGGAGACAAATGGAACCGCTTGTTATATTAACGCTTGTACCTTTATTCTGACGTACCCCGTTTACAGAAACCTCAATTGTATTTGCTTTGCAGGTAATCTCCATGATATTCCATTCTCCAACAGGTTTTTCGGAAGACTCTGCAAGTTTCTTAACAACTGCTTTTGACTTATCAGGACGCTCATTCATATCAGCCCCGTTCATGCAGACAAAATCACCGGCATTGCCGGCCATAAGCTGACATTCAATGCATTTAAGCCAGATTGCATCAGGCTCCTGGCCATGGACAAATACCCCGCTGTTGGTAGCCTCTGTTGGCCAGCGCCATTCAACATGAAGCTTGTAATCAGAGTATTTCTCTTTTGTGCGCATATATCCGAACGGATCGCCCGTTATATGAATAACACCTTCTTTCACAGTAAAGACAGTTGAAGGATCAACCGACTGATCTTTAAGGAAGAATGTCCAGTTTGACAGATCTTTACCATTAAATAGATGGACAGTTTCACTCTTTTCAGCTTTTTTGTCCTTTCCTTTTTTCGCTTTTGACTGTGATGAAACATTAATGGTTGCTGTTAATAAAATAACAGTAGATATTGCAATAAATTGGATTGTTCTTGTTTTCATAATTGTATATTTATAATATTTACTAACATTTAACCCACCCCTGGCCCCTCCAGGGAGGGGAACCTCCTTACCTGGCTTTTATCTTAATTCTTATGTCTCCTAACTTTTATCTTTTATCTTTTGTCTTTTGTCTTTTATCTTCATCCTGCCCTGTACCCTGTACCCTTCGCCCTGCGCCCTGTGCCTACAGCAACTTGCTGGCTAATTCTGCAAGGAAACTCCTTTCACCCTTTACAAGGTTTACATGGGCGAAAATATCCTGGTCTTTCATTTTATCGGAAAGATAGCTTAATCCGTTTGATGCCGTATCGAGGTATGGTGAGTCTATTTGTTCAATATCACCTGTAAATACCATCTTTGTTCCTTCTCCGGCCCTTGTAATAATTGTTTTTATCTCATGAGGTGTAAGATTCTGTGCCTCATCAACAATAAAGAAAATACTTGAAAGACTACGTCCTCTTATGTATGCCAGTGGTGTTATTACCAGTTTCTCTTCTTTCATCATATCGTTGATCCTCAGGAATTCAGGACTCTGGTGGCTGAATTTATGTTTGATAACTGTAAGGTTGTCATACAGCGGCTGCATGTAGGGATCCATCTTTTCCTTGACATCTCCGGGAAGGAAACCCAGGTCGCGGTTAGCAAGCGGTACAATGGGACGGGCAAGGAAGATCTGCTTGTATCTTTTGTGCTGCTGGAGTGCAGCTGCCAGGGCAAGAAGTGTTTTCCCTGTACCGGCTTTCCCGGTCAGTGAGACCAGCTGGATTTCAGGATTTGACAGAGCTTCAATGGCAAAAGTCTGTTCGGCATTGCGAGGGTCAATACCATATGTTGTTTGTTTAATAACCCTGTTAAGCATTTTATTTACAGGATTATAATGTGCAAGTGCACTGGCCCCGTTATTCTTCATTATAAAAAACTGATGCCCTGCGAGAGTTGGTTCAAGACAGAATTCGGCAGAATGAACTCCTTCGGGGACTTCGTATAATTTACTTATCTGCTCCTGGTTTACTTTGTCAAGTATACGGATGCCCTTATAAAGATCATCTATATTTGCAACCTTGTCATTCTGGTAGTCCTGGGCTATAATTCCAAGAGACTTGGCCTTCATGCGAAGATTAATATCCTTGGTAATGAGGATGACTGATTTATCCTTATTTGCGTTGCAAACATAATCTGCTATAGCAAGTATCCTGTGGTCGGCTGTTCTTTCAGGAAACGACTGGCTGACCTTATCAGAAAAATCCTTACCTGTCTCAATGTGCATATTTCCGAGATTATCACCCAGCGGAATATTTGCAGTTAAAAGCATATCCCCGGAGAGTTTATCAAGTTCCCTCGTGAATTCCCGTGCATGAAAATTGATAAGGTCATTGCCTCTCTTGAACTTATCAAGTTCCTCAAGGACAACAATAGGTATTATTACATCATTTTCTTCAAAATTGTAAATGCATTTATAATCGTGAAGTAAAACATTGGTATCAATAATCAATAGTTTCTTATTATTCTTTTTTTTCATATTCAATGAATTGCAAATCAGTACATTACAGTAATAAGTTCCGAATTTATGTCAAGTTGTAAAAATAACTATTTTATGCCATTAATTGGTATCTGTTGGTAAACTATGTTAATTTGTGAATAAAAGTGACCATGACCTATAAAGAGACACTCGATTTTCTGTACTCACAGTTGCCTGCGTATCACAGGATCGGGAAGGCTGCCTATAAGAGCAATCTGGATAATACAACAAAACTTGATGAATATTTCGGGCATCCGCACCAAAAGTACATGACTATTCATATTGCCGGCACCAATGGAAAGGGATCCGTTTCGCACATGATCGCGTCAGTGTTGCAGCAGGCAGGTTACAGGACTGGTCTCTATACTTCGCCCCATCTGAAGGATTTCCGTGAGAGAATTAAAATCAACGGGGAGATGATTACGGAACAGGATGTCATTTCATTTGCAGAGGAGAACTCCGGAATTATCGGGGAGGTTAAGCCGTCATTCTTTGAAATGAGCGTTGCCATGGCATTCAATTATTTTGCACGGAAGACCGTTGATATAGCGGTGATTGAGGTGGGGCTGGGAGGAAGGCTTGATTCCACAAATATTATATCACCCGTTGTTTCGGTTATAACCAATATCGGACATGACCATATGGATCTGCTGGGAGACACCCTGGAAAAAGTTGCCGGTGAGAAAGCCGGCATAATTAAACGAGGTGTTCCTGTTGTAATAGGAGAGACAAAACCGGAAACAAAAGAAGTCTTTCTTTCATACGCAGGTAACTCAGGATCTGAAATATATTTTGCAGATCAGAATTATGCCTGCGAACTCGGGGAGATGAATCCAGGTGAGACGGGCCGTAATTTTACAATTCATGAATTAAAAGGAATCAGCTGCACCAGTGGAATTATACCACTGAACGGGGACTATCAGGAAGCGAACCTGATTACATTATTCCAGCTGTTCAGGTGTATTGAGAAGAGACTGAACCTTACGGAACAGAATCTGACGGATGGGATCAGTAATGTTATTATAAACACAGGATTATTGGGGCGCTGGCAGGTTATAGGTAAAAGTCCTTTAATAGTGTGTGATACAGCTCACAATCAGGAGGGTCTGGAATCTGTTTTGAAGCAGATAAAAGAGATACCTGCCACAAAGCTCCACATTGTTTTTGGTTTTGTAAGTGACAAGTCTCTTGATTCAATATTGCCTCTGTTCCCTGTTGATGCAGAATACTATTTTACAAAGGCGGCAGTTCCAAGAGCATTGAATGAGAACAAACTTATGACAGAAGCCTCAAGGTTTGGTCTTCGTGGTAAATCATATATTACAGTTAATGAGGCTTTGAAAGCTGCCAGAAAGTCTTCGGTCCCGACTGACCTCATTTTCGTGGGGGGGAGTACTTTTGTTGTGGCGGAAGTGATTTAATTTGTTTAAATTTGATTTGCTCATACCATTAAAATTGAAATTATGTTATGATGAAACCCACATGATTGACCAAAATCACAAACACATATGAATAAAATTTTCAATCATGTGCGGTTCCATCCGACCTTTAAAATCAAAATTATATACGGATGAAAAGAATAATTCTGATTTTCCTTATTTTAACTTCAATCATGACTTTGTCGGCTCAGCCGGCAAGAAAGATAGTCTTACTTTTCACGAATGACATGCATTCGAGGCTTACAGGTTTCGGCCCCGAGTCTTACTATTCTCCGCTTACAGCAAATGATGATAAAACTACAGGCGGATTTTCAAGAATAGCAGCAATTATCAGTAATGAGAAAAGACAAAGCGATGGAACAACCGTTGTACTGGATGCTGGTGATTTCCTTATGGGAACCCTTTTCCAGCATCTTGAACCCAAAACCGGATTTCAGCTTCCTCTTATGAAGAGAATGGGATATGATGTGGTATGTATCGGCAATCATGAATTTGACTTTGGTCCGGGAAAGCTTGCAGAGATTGTAACATCTGCCGGGAAAAAAGGACCAACGCCTGAGATACTGCTCGGAAACGCACATTTCAGCAGTAAAGACACCAGGGATGATGCGCTTGAAGAACTGTTTAATACCGGTACAATAAAAAGAAGTTATATTGTTGACCGTGACGGGATTAAGATAGGTTTCTTTTCATTGATGGGGAAGGTGGCCGATGACAATGCAGCTTTTGCCCCACCTGTGAAATTCTCTAAGCAAATACCTGCCGCAAAAAAAATGGTTAAAGAGCTTAAAAAGGCAGGTTGTGATATAATAATATGTCTTTCTCATTCCGGGATTGATCCTGATAAAAACGAAGGCTGGGGGGGGGAGGATGTTAAACTTGCTGAGAAAGTTGAAGGGATCGATGTAATTATAAGCGGACATACCCATACCCTTCTCGAAAAGCCTCTTATTGTAAATGGTATACCTGTTGTTCAGGCAGGAGCTTATGGCAGGTTTGTTGGGAAGTTAAGCCTGATCCTGGAAAACGGTAATATAAGTGTTGAGAACAGTTCACTTATTCCTGCAGATGACAGGATAACAGGAGATCCTGTAGTAAATGAGCTTATTGAAAAACAGATTGAAGTTGTAAACAATGAGATACTTAAGCCGCTGGGCATGACTTACGGGAAGAGCATTGCCGAAACAGATTTTCTTCTTGTATGCGATGAAATGGGTGATGTTGAGAATAGCAATCTGGGACCATTTGTAGCCGATGCAATTCATACTTATGTAAATATTCATTCCGCATCAGGTACTGATCTAAGCATGGTTGCAGCAGGGGTTATAAGGGAAAAGATACTTCGGGGTTTGCAAACAGCTCCTGATATTTTCAGGGTTATGTCGATGGGAACAGGAAATGATAATGTGCCCGGATATCCTCTTGCAAGGGTATATGTAACCGGAAAGGAACTGAAAAGCATACTTGAAACACTCAATGTTGCCTGGAAATCAACTCCGGCCAATTATTGCTATTATTCAGGAATAAGAGTAGATACTGATCCTGAGGGCGGACTTTTGAAGAAGATTAAAAGGATAGATATTATTGATAGTGAAGGAGCTGTAAAGAATGTTGATTTCTCTAAGAAAAATGAGACATTGTATTCAATTACAGCCAATTCATACATGCTTCAGTTTATCGGGATAATAAAAAAGATGAGTTTTGGCCTTATAAACGTGGTTCCGAAAGATGCCGGAGGGAATAAGATCACTGATATGAAAAATGCGGTAATCGATATGGATGAGAACAGAACAGGAGTTCAGGAGGGTAAGGAGTGGCTCGCCCTGATGGAATACCTGGGTTCAATGAAAGATATCAATGGGAATGGCATACCAGATATTGATAAAAAATATCAGAATGTGATCAGGTCATTTTTTCCTGTTACTTCAGAATAGGATCATTTTGTTTTTGTTCCCCATGTGCTATATGGGTTATCAACTACCAGCCTGGTTTTCCGGCTGGCAACTTCAAGTCCTATATCAAACATGGTTCTTGTGACCATTTCCATTTTTTTGAAATCCAGCTTTTCAATGACATCTCCGGGAGTGTGGTAATCTGAATGGAGTCCTGTGCTAAAGAAAAGGACCGGAATATCTTTTTCGACAAAATTGTAATGATCGCTTCTCGAAAAAAGCTGCAACGGATGTTCTCTGCCGCTAAGACTGTAATCGAAATCGATCGTGCTTTTTCTGTCGATGGCATCAGCTATGGAAAGCAATTCACTGCTCTGGTTACCGGTGATAACAAAAACCGTGTTTGGTCCGGTCATGGGAGTCTGGTCGGTTGAATCGGCTATTCCTTTTACCCGTCCGATCATATCCATGTTAAGATCTGCCACTGTTTTATCGAGCGGGAACAATGGATCGCGGGTATATGATTCAGAACCGTAAAGGCCTATCTCTTCACCTGACACCCATAGAAAAAGGATTGACCGGAGAGGTTTCTTTTTCATTGACTGAAATGCTTTTGCCATTGAGAGCAAGGCTGCGCATCCTGAGGCATCATCATCGGCGCCGGTGTTTATTCTTTCGCCTGACCCTCCAATATGATCATAGTGACCCGAGAAAATAATCACCTCATTTTTAAGCACGGGGTCCCTGCCTTCCACGTATCCGGCTATATTGTTAAGAGTAACCTCTTTAGTGGTAGTAACCGCATTGACGATCAACTTTTTACCATCTATGATGAACGACTTGCTCTTAAGAGATTTGTCGATTTCATTCTGAAGAGTTTCCAGTGTATGGCCTGAGCCTTTGAGAAGTTCATCAGCAATATCCCTGTGAATAAAAAGAACCTTTGGTAATGCTGACATAAAAGGATTTGGCCTCTCCTCTTTATCCCCCTTAAGTGAGGTTTTGGAATTAAGATACCCTGCAATTCCGGTATTGGATTCTTCGAAAGAATTTAAACCCGATTTAGGATCGGTAACAATGAGGATCGCTTTCGCTTTTGTAAGGAATAGTGTTGATAGTTTTATCTGAAAATTCATTTCTGAAACCCAGCCGGGTTCTTCAAACTGGCAATCATTCCCATCTTCCTTCATAGGAGCCCGGTCCATTATCAGAAGTATTTTTCCTTCAGGTTTGATATTTTCAAGGTCATTGTAATTATACTTATCTGCCTTGATCCCATAACCGGCAAACAATACCTCTCCTTCAAGAGTGAAATCATCAGGGCCTGTCGGGATCAGGTTTGTAAGTGTTGTATTATATCTTACAGTGTCTTTCAGGTTTGTAATTATCTGCACGATAGTTTTTTCAGGATCAGTTGTTTTCTTAAGGATATTATATGGCTGAAAATAACTGTTGCTATTGGCAGGTTTCAATCCAATTAGCTTTGCCTGAGAGGCAAGGTACTGTCCGGCTATTTCCAGGCCTTCTTCCCCGTTCATTCTTCCTTTGAGCAGGGGAGAAGCCAGAAATGTAACATGACTTTCAAGATCGGAGGCCGTGATCAGATTGGAAGGGTTGTTTTTCTGGGCATTCAATAAAATAAATGGTAGTGAGGTGATTATAGTAATTGTGCAGCGGATAAATAGTCTTCTCATAATTGGTATTTTAAATTTTCAAATCAGCCTTTTGACAAAGTAATAAAGAATTAAGTGATAATTTTTATAAGTTTGCAGGCTAATAATGGCAATGATGGGAATCAACACTTATTTCTGGGTCGGATTTCATATTTTCATTTTTTTAATGCTGGCTCTGGACCTTGGTGTATTTCATAAGAAAGCACATAAGGTGCCTGTGAAAGAGGCGATTATCTGGAGTGCAGTATGGATTACCCTTGCCCTGTTGTTCAATCTGTTTATCTACTTTGAACTGGGGAAGACAAAGGCTCTGGAATTTCTAACCGGTTATGTTATTGAGTATTCCCTCAGTGTTGACAATATCTTTGTTTTCATATTGATCTTTTCATATTTTTCAGTAAAACCTGAGTATCAGCACCGGGTTTTATTCTGGGGAATCCTGGGTGCGCTTGTAATGAGAGCAATTTTTATTTTTGCAGGTGTTGCCCTGATAAACAGGTTTCACTGGATTGTATTAATCTTTGGCGGATTTCTGGTTTACACGGGTATTCATATGCTATTTAAGAAAGAGACTGCCGTTGATCCGGAAAAGAATGTAATTGTCAGGTTTTTCAGGAAGTTCCTGCCGGTTTCGGATACCTATCATGGTGATAAATTATTTATCAGGCAGAACCATAAGCTTTATGCTACACCATTATTCCTCGTTTTGCTTGTGATTGAATCGTCCGACCTGATTTTTGCTGTTGACAGCATACCTGCTATTCTGGCAATCAGTCAGGACAGGCTGATTGTATATACTTCCAATATTTTTGCAATTCTTGGATTACGTTCCCTCTATTTTGCCGTATCCGGGATAATGGGATTTTTCAGATATCTGAAGATAGGTCTGGCTTTTGTGCTGAGCTTTGTTGGAACAAAGATGTTACTGGCCTATTTCGGGTTTAAGATACCGATAGTTATTTCGCTTATAATAATAGTATCGATACTGGCAATGTCGGTGCTGGCTTCGGTTGTAATAAAACCATCTGAAAATAAGTAGGAGGTCGTTATTAATTTATTTGATAATTGATACCACTCCTGTCTTTGGCTTTGAGCCATCATTCAGGTGAAGTATATAGTGATATGAGTCCGTTGGGAGCACTACTCCATCGGATGTTCCATCCCATTCATTATCAGAAATATTCCTTGTTTTGAATACCAGCTTGCCCCATCTGTTGTAAACAAGTACTTCTGCGTCGGGGAAAAGATGTATATTTCTTATTTTCCATGTATCATTAAAGCCATCGTTGTTAGGAGTTAGGATCTCCTGTATAATAAGACATTCATCTGAGCCGGTAACATTTACTTCAATTTCTCCCGAAACAGAGCATTGGTTCGCATCAGTCACAATAATGCTATATGATCCTTCACTTATGTTCGTGCGGTCTCTTTCAGTAGTGCCATCATCCCAGATGTAACTATATGGTTGTGTACCTCCGGTTACTGTAATTGTGATACTTCCATCTGGTTCATCCGGACATGATGCCTCAGTTGATGACAATGAAAGAGAGAGGACTTCTGGTTCTGATAATGTAACCTGGATGGTGGTTGTGCACAGATTTGCATCCCTGATGGTAATAATATGAGTGCCTGGTAAAAGTCCGCTGAATGTACCTGATGTCTGGTTTGAACCTCCATTAATATTAAACTCAAACGGGGAAGTTCCACCGGTTGCAGTGACAATCACTGAACCGTCCGACCCTCCTGAACATGAAATACTGGTCTGAGAAGTTATTGAAGGTATAATCGGAGCAGGCTCTGTAATTGTTACCGGGATATCGAAAATGCAGAGATTTACATCCTGAACTGTAATCGTGTAGGCCCCTGCGGCAAGGTTGCCGATAGTTCCGGAAGTCTGGTATGAGCCGGTACCGGTTTTGTAACGATAAGGTGCAACTCCGCCTGATCCGGCAATAGTTACTGATCCGGAAGTCCCGCCGTCACAAATATTATTTGTTTGAGAGGTAATTGTTCCGGAAACAGCCGATACTGGTTGGGTTATTGTAACTGAAATATCAAAGGTATTAAGACTGGCATCCCTTATGGTAACTGTATAGCTTCCTGCTGCAAGTGTACTGAAAGTACCAGATGACTGATATGGTCCGGCATTAAGGCTGTATTCATAAGGAGGAATCCCTTCTGATCCTGTTACAGTTATGCTTCCGGTCGAAGCTCCGAAGCATGCAATGTCAGTTTGGGATGTTATGCTACCTGAAAGAGGCAATGCTGAAGGTTGTATAGTTACAGTGAAACTGCAGGTACCGGTGTTCCCGGCTGCATCTGTTGCTGTATATGTTACAGTAGTTATACCTTCATTAAATGTAAATACTCCAACCTGGTTTATTCCGGATACCGGAGATGATGCAGTGGTTGCGCCGGTCATAACCCATGTAAGGAGTGTTACAGAGCAATTATCATTTGCAGATGCATCAGGGACAGTTACAGATGCAGTTGTTTGAGCGGCATCAGCGGGCTGTGTTATATCTGATGGGCAAGTAACTGTTGGCAACTCGTTGTCAGTTACAGTGACATTAAAACTGCATATGGCAATGTTTCCGCAATTATCAGTTGTAGTATAAGTTACCAATGTTGTACCTGCGGGGAAGATATCGCCTGAATTATGAGAACTTACCACTAAAGGAGAACTGCAATTATCATTAAATACAGGGGTAGTCCAGTTCACGATAGCTCCGCAAGTGCCAGGATCATTATTTATTGTGATATCAGAAGGACAACCGCTGACTGTTGGAGCAGTACCATCAGTCAGAGTAATCATCTGGGTATATACGGCGCTTATATTACCGCAGTCATCCGTTACGGTCCATGTATTAGTATATGTACCAGTACCGTCACAAGCCCCAGTCACAAATGCACCGGCTATCTTGACGATATTAGTTACATCGGCATCGCAGTTATCAGCTGCCACCGGGAACAAAGCCTGAGCCGCAGTCAGAGCAGCAGCATCGCTGCAAGAGACAGCAGTGTTCAAAGCACCGGCAGCCGTAGTCCATGTCGGGGCCTGGGTATCATCAACATTGATTGTATGTATAATATTGACACTGTTGCTGCATGCATCGGTTACAGTGTAGGTCCTGGTGATCACTA
>Ga0154516_1111_pt1 | contig 101308 bp, 77 predicted proteins | sample RifGroE2_FD_115995 | JGI IMG/M metagenome (GOLD analysis project Ga0154516, IMG submission 115995) | Bacteroidetes bacterium GWE2_41_25 | reverse complement strand
CTATCAAGGAACCTTCCGGGAAAGTAAAGCTTGTCACGGAACCTGCTAAAAAAACCAGAATGGATATTAACATTGATCTGGAGGTGACTCCCGTTGCTGAGGTACAGCTGATTTTCGATCTGAAAATCGGGGATGTAATGAAAGCTAACGGTTCCGGGAACCTGAACATAAACCTCAATAAAAAGGGAGACTTCAGAATAACAGGCGATTATGTTATTGACCGCGGAGACTATCTCTTTACTCTGAGAAACATTCTGAATAAACCATTCTCGGTTGAAAGCGGTGGAAGGATAATGTTCAACGGAGATATTAATGATGCAGAAATAGATCTGAAAGCAATATATAAAGTAAGAGCCTCAATTGCTGATATAATGCCGTCGAATCCGGATGGTACGGCTTCTACGGAAAGAGTTCCTGTTGAATGCCAGCTCAATCTGACAGGAAATCTTTTTAATCCTGTTATACGTTTTAATATTTATCTGCCCACTGCTGACGAAAGGACCAGAGCCTATGTCAGAAATGCCATTGCGACCGAGGAACAGATGAGCAGACAATTTCTCTACCTTCTTGTAATGAATAGTTTTTACCCCGACCCGTCTTACACGTCAGGTTCTGCAGGAAGCTCCGGAACTGCAGGAACTGCAGCAGCAGTGACTACCTCCGAAATGCTTTCGAGTCAGCTTAGCAATATGTTGTCGCAGATCACTAATGATTTTGACATAGGAGTGGTTTACAGGCCCGGAGTCGGGAACAGCGATATTAATCCGGATCAGCTGGAAGTAGCCCTCTCAAAACAGATCCTGAATGATAAGGTGATAATTAATGGTAATTTCGATGTAAGAGGTACCAGCAATGATCAGAATACCAACCAGATCACTGGTGATTTCGATGCTGAGGTGAAACTGACAGAGAGGATAAGATTAAAAGTGTTCAACAGATATAATAATCCGTATACCGGAAAAACTGAACCATATACCCAGGGAGTCGGGGTATTTTTCAGACAGGACTTCAATAAGTTCTCTGACCTTGTAAGGAAGAAGGAAAAATCAGATCTGAAAAAAGAGGAAGAAACAACTATCAGGAGCGAGCAGCCATAATAACCGGATATATATTAATTGCAGATATCAGCAGTTAATAAATATTTCGGGTTTGTTATTAACTAAGCATAATAGAACAGGGTATAATTACGTTTTTTAATAGCTTCGCAAATATTTATCATGAGGTAGTAAAACATTGAACTCATAAACAATTAAAAATTAGAATAATATGGCATTGATACAGCTCATTTTGCAAGGAGGTCAGGTTCCTGTAGAAAACGCAAGCCAGATGGAATTAACACTTTGGGATCTTATTATTAAAGGCGGATGGATTATGATTCCTATTGTACTTCTGTCATTTGTGGCTGCTTACATTTTTATTGAAAGATATTATGTAATAAGACAGGCTACAAAAGAAGATATTAATTTCATGAACAGAATTAAGGACTATATACATGATGGTAAAGTAGAGGCAGCCATCGGACTTTGTAAATTTACCGACAGTCCCTCAGCCAGAATGGTTGAGAAGGGCATAAGCAGACTGGGAAGACCTTTACAGGATATAAGTACTGCTATTGAGAATGTTGGAAAGCTTGAAATATCCAAGCTTGAAAAAGGGTTTCCCACACTTGCAACAATCACAGGCGCTGAACCTATGCTTGGGTTTCTTGGGACTGTTATCGGGATGATACAGTCATTTTATGCTATGTCGCAGGCAGGAAGTAACGTTGATGTATCAATGATGTCGGGCGGCATTTATACTGCCCTTATTACAACTGTGGCTGGTCTGACAGTCGGAATACTTGGTTTTTTTGCATACAATACCCTGGTGGTAAGGGTAGAAAGAGTTGTCTTTAACCTGGAAGCAACTCTTACTGAGTTTATGGATATTTTGAATGAACCTGTAAAATCAGAAAGATAAATGGCTATTACTCCGAGAAATAAAATAAGCATAAATTTCAGTTCTGTCGGTATGACTGATGTTGTATTCAACCTGCTGATCTTCTTTATGCTTACATCCACTCTGGTACACCCATCAGCACTGAAGCTTCTGTTGCCAAAGGGAAGTAACCAGACATCAGCTAAACCACTTACTACGGTTTCAGTAACTAATGACCTCAAGTATTACGTTGAACTTCAGCCGGTACCTCTTGAACAGCTTGAAGATGTGCTAAAACAGAAGCTGGGAAATAAACCCGATACATACATTTCACTTCATGCTGATAAAAGCGTACCATTTGAGAATGTTGTCAACGTTTTGAATATTGCTCAAAAGAATAATTATAAGTTAATAATTGCTACATCTCCCAAATAAAGAGCTCCGAAAAATCCCTACCGAACGTGGTAAGGGATTGGCCGGTTCAATAATAATACACCTTGTATTATTGCTTGTACTTGTATTTGTGGGATTCTCAGTACCTGCTCCACCTGAATTTGAAGAGGGAATAGTCGTAAACTTTGGTACTGATGCAACAGGTTCCGGAATGATCGAACCGTCTGCTCCTGCAGGTCAGGAAGAGATTGTGCCCCCGCCACCGCCAACTGAGACAATAAAGGATGAAGAAGATCCGCTACTCACCCAAAACGATGAGGAGGCACCGGAAGTAAAAAAGATCGATCCCGATGCAGAAAAGAAAAAACGCGAACAAGCTGAGACTGAAAGGATCAGGAGGGAAGCTCTTGCCGTGGAAAGAAAAAGGAAAGAACAGGAAGAGATAGAAAGAAAAAGAATTGAAGCAGAGCAGCAACGCCAGGCAGAGATCGTTGACCGTACTAAAAATGCCCTGGCAGGATCAAAAAATTCAGGAACAAATACAACCAGTGAAGGAATAACCGGAGGCCCGGGTAACCAGGGAGTTCCATCCGGATCGGTCGATTCAAATGTTCGGGGTGATGGAGGTGGAACAGGAAACAGTGGAATATCATATGACCTCAAGGGAAGAGGATTTCAGAAACTTCCAACCCCAAAATATGATTATCAGGGTGAAGGCAGGGTTGTTGTTGAAGTCAGTGTCGACAGGGAAGGAAAAGTTGTTCAGGCAATACCAGGATCAAAAGGGTCAACTACACTTGATGAATATCTTCTGAAAGTTGCCAAAGATGCTGCCCTTGGAGCCAGATTTGAAGCAAAACCAGAGGCCCCGGCAGTGCAGAAAGGAACTATAACCTACAATTTTATCCTTAAATAGAGAGTGTCTAATAAGTCTATTTTAACCCCACCCACCCCTAATCTTTCATCACATCTGCAAATAAGCTATATGCAGAAGGGTGATGGAGATCCCTCGCTTCGCATCGGGATGACAGATAATTAGTTGAGACACAGTGGTAAAGAAGCGGCGAGTCGCAAAGGTATCATTCTTCATTTATCCTGAATACTGCTGCGACTCGCCGCTTCTTTACCTCACATTTTACCCCAAAATAACCTGTCATCCCGATCCCGCATTAGGCGGGAGAGGGATCTCCTTCTCATAGCAGGAACATATATAAAAAAGATGTGATGAAAGATTAGCCCCACCCAAGGGGCGGGTTACAAATCAATGTCTTTCAATAAGTCCCTCTGGGGGTCCCGATAGCTATTTAATCGGGATAGGGGTGATTTTAAATAAAGAGGCCTATGAGACAACCTCTTACTTTTCAAAAAGATCATTGATTGCTGTCCGCAGATTATCAATAAGATCTTTGTCTTTAATTATATAATCAACAATACCCTTCCGTGCCAGTTCAAGTACGACCTCTCCCTTTTCCTGGCCTGAAAGCATTATTACAGGAATATCCGGCCTTGCCTCTTTTAACTTATCAAAAATCTCCATACCATTCATCACCTTCTGGTTGGATTTTACAAAATAATAATCGAGGATAACCAGGTCAGGCTTCCGATCTAATGCCTCAATACAACTTTCTCCATAGTCAAAAGTATCAACTTTAAATCCTTCAGCTGTAAAGCGCTTGGCAACCATCATATTGACAATAGGATCATCATCAACAACAAAAATCAGCTTCTGTTTATTCATCAGATGAATTAAATAGGTGTTTGATAATACAAAGTTAGTATAAAAAAAGAAATCGATTGGAGTAAAAGAATCTGACAGTAAAAAATAACTGTAATCATATTGAGAATAACGGATAAGATTTCATCATACTGATAACCTTCTCTCTCACCCTGGCAACAACTGACTCATTTTCTATATCAGAGATTACCTCGTCAATCAACTCTACAATGACTCCCATATCGTCAGCTTTCAACCCCCGCGTTGTTACAGCAGGTGTGCCTACACGGATACCTGAAGCAAGAAAAGGGGACCGGTTGTCGAAAGGTACCATATTCTTATTAACAGTTATATGAGCATGGACAAGGGTATTCTCGGCTTTTTTACCTGTAATATCAGGAAATTTTGTTCTGAGATCAATAAGCATCAGATGATTGTCAGTCCCTCCCGAAATAACCTTGTAACCTTTATCCCTGAATGCTGAAGCCATTACCGATGCATTTTCCTTAACCTGTTTCTGGTAGGCGCTGAATGAATGATCGAGCGCTTCACCAAATGAAACAGCCTTTGAAGCTATTATGTGCTCAAGTGGTCCTCCCTGAATACCAGGAAAGACCGCAGAATTCAAAAGCGATGACATCATTCTTACTTCACCTTTTGGAGTTGTAATACCCCATGGATTAACAAAATCCTTGCCCATCAGAATTATGCCGCCCCGTGGTCCGCGAAGTGTTTTATGGGTAGTGGAGGTGACTATGTGTGCATATTTGAGTGGATTTTTAAGAAGACCTGCTGCAATCAATCCTGCAGGATGGGCCATATCAACCATTAAGATCGCTCCGATACTGTCAGCAATCTTCCTCATTCTTTCATAGTCCCATTCACGTGAGTAGGCTGAAGCGCCGCCTACTATCATTTTTGGTTTCTCCTTAATGGCAATCTCTTCCATCATATCATAATCCACCAAACCGGTATCTTCCTTCACACTGTAAGCAACAGGCTTGTAAAAGAGGCCTGACGAGTTTACAGGAGATCCATGCGAGAGATGCCCCCCATGGGCAAGATTCAATCCCATAAATGTATCCCCTGGTTTCATAACAGTCATGAATACAGCCATATTTGCCTGGGCACCTGAATGAGGCTGTACATTTGCATACCCGGCATCAAACAATAACTTCAGTCTGTCAATTGCGATTTGCTCTGACTGATCAACAATCTCACATCCGCCATAATACCGGTTTCCGGGGTAACCTTCTGCGTATTTGTTGGTCATAACTGATCCCATCGCTTCCAGCACCTGAGGGCTGACAAAATTCTCAGAAGCAATTAGTTCAATTCCATTAAGCTGACGTTGTCTTTCCTTTTCAATAAGGTCAAAAATCAATGTATCCCTTTTCATATTTAAATAATTAGATTTCTATTCTTCTGAATACTCCAGCAGCAACTCCCTGTATGTGGAATATATCCTTGATTTTGAAATAAATCCAATATAGTATCCATTATCAAGTACAGGCAGGTTCCATGCACCTGTCTTTCTGAATGCCTCCATAACTGTTTCGATATTCTCCTTAATATCTATATAAGTGGGAGGAATTGTCATAATATCCTTAACATATATTGTTTTGTAAAGCTCCTGCTGAAACATTATCTCCCGAACGTCATCAAGACTGACTACCCCTTCAAGTATATTATACTGATCAACAACAGGAAAAATATTTCTTTTTGATATTGAAATGATCTTAATTAAATCGCCCAGAGTGTCATCAGGTTTGGTTGTTTTCAAGTCAGTTTCAATCTCTTTCTTCCAGTTCATGCGTGTAAGCACCGCCTTATCCTTATCATGAGTGATCAGTTCTCCCCTGCTCGCCAGCTGAACATGATATATTGAATGCTTTTCAAAACTCCTGGTTGTTATATAGGCAATAGTAGATGTGATAATCAAAGGGATAAGCAGATCATAGCCTCCGGTAATCTCGGCAATCAGAAATATGGCCGTTAACGGGGCATGCATCACGCCTGCCATCATCCCCGCCATTCCTGCAAGAACAAACCTGTTATCAGGCAGATCCACCTGAAATAGCTTTCTCAGGAGACTTGCAATAAAGAAACCGTTTATCCCTCCTATAAATAAAGTGGGAGCGAATATTCCACCCACACCTCCTGCTCCATTGGTGGAACTGCTGGCAACAACCTTAAGAAGCACCAGACCAGCCATAAAAACAGCAAATAGTACAAAGCTGTCTGAAACATGTCCGAACAGTCTGCCGGTCAATATATCCCCGGAATTGCCCTGAAGGAGTGTCATGATTGTATCGTATCCCTCACCGTAAAAAGGAGGAAAGATATAAATCAGTATCCCAAGAATTGTTCCCCCGACAGCCAGTCTCACATACTGGTTCTTTACTTTTTCATAATTTGATTCAAGAAACAGAGTCATCTTTGAGAAGTAGAGGGAAATAAGCCCCGAAATAATTCCAAGAACAATATACCAGTGAATATTTGAGATATTGAAAGCCTCAGCTACATTAAAAGCGAATAGAACCTTATCTCCCATAAGAAAATAGGCAACAGTTGCTGCAGTGACCGATGAAATTAAGAGAGGGACAATAGACGATATGGTCAGATCAAGCATCAATACCTCAAGGACAAATACAATTCCGGCTATAGGTGCCTTAAAAATACCTGCAATAGCTCCCGCAGCTCCGCAACCTATGAGCAGCGTTATGCTTTTATTGTTCATTCTGAAAAACCTTCCAACTGTTGAACCTATTGAAGATCCTGTCAATACAACCGGAGCTTCCGCTCCTACGGAACCTCCAAATCCAATAGTCAAAGTGCTGGCCACAATCGAACTCCAGGTATTGTGTGTCCTCAGATATCCTTTCCTTTTTGAAATAGCATAAAGAACCCTGCTGATACCGTGACTGATATTGTCATTTACAAAATACCGGACAAACAATAGTGTAAGAAGCATTCCTGTCAGCGGATATGCAAGATAAAGGTAATTACCTGATTCGCTGGTTATCCCTTTAGTGAGAAGAATGTGAGTATAGTGTATGGTATTCTTCAGAAAAGCAGCTGCCAGCGCACTCAGTAACCCAACCAACAGGCTAAGAAAATACAAGAGTTTTACCTGGTCAATATCAAATGGACTTTTTCTAAAAATCTTTCTGAAAGAAGCGATTCTGAACATAATTATGCAAATATAAAAACATTACTAAACCTTCCCAGTTTTTTATTTAAGTTTGTCCTAAGGTAATATTCAAGGTTTGAGAATCCGGAATTTATATATCATCCTGTTTTTTTTATCTGCTCTGCCTTATGATATCAAATCTCAGGTAGACTGCACTGTACCAGAATCTCCTGTACTCAATTCAGTCTCTGTGGAACCCGAAACAGGCAATGTATTATTAAACTGGGATCTAAGCCCTTCTTCAGGAATTGCTGCCTATGTACTTTATACATATAAAAACGGAGAAGGAATACCAATCGATACCATCTGGAATCCTGAAGCAACAAGTTATATCTACAGTACTTCTGCAACAAAGTATTTCAGTGTTTCGTATGTAGTGGCAGCTCACAGGAGACCTAATTGCGTAAGCCCTCTGTCAAATTATCTTAACACCATTTTTACAGAGGCTGAAATCGATACCTGCAACAGGAAGATTTCCTTATCCTGGAACAGCTATGTACCCTATCCAAAGAAAATTACCGGATACGAAATTATGGCTTCCGTAAACGGCAACAGTTATTCACCTGTTGCCAGGCTGGGCGAGGATAAGGTTAGTTTCATTCTTGACGATTTCATTACTGATGCGGAATATTGCTTTTTTGTTATTGCAGAGTTGGAGGACGGAACTAATTCACAATCAAATAAAACCTGCCTTTCAACCTCGATGCAGCGTCCTCCTGACTGGATAAATGCTGACTATGCAACTGTAAAAAATGAAAAGATATATCTTTCATTTTCTATAGATCCATATTCGGAAATTTCAAATTTCAGACTTGAAAGAAAAACCGGAATCAATGGGAATTTTACCGATATAGCAAAACCTGTTTCATCAAATGGGATTGTATTATTTACAGATGACCAGGCAGACACGAAAGAAGTTAACTTTTACCGTATATCTGCAATTAACAGTTGCAGTAACCCGGTAAGTATATCAAACCTGGCTTCAAATATTGTTCTGAAGCTCGATAGAATGAACAATGACATTTTACTAAGCTGGAATAAATATAAAGATTGGATGGGCTACGTTATTTCATATATAATATTGACAGATACGGGCTCCGGTTACAGGGAGATATCAGAAACTCCAGCCAATGACTCCTTGTATAAGATTGATTATCATGATATTATGTATGATGTCGCAACAGATGAGGTTTGTTTTATGGTAGCTGCCGGGGAGGCATCCAATCCTTACGGGATAGAAGGTTCAAGTAATTCACAGATTGTATGTTCTGCCCCTGTTGAGTTGATAACTGTTCCTGATGTATTTACTCCAAATAATGATCTGGTAAATGACTTATTCAAACCTGTTCTTTCATTCACACCATTAGATTACCATCTTATTGTCAGTGACAGACAGGGCGTGATACAGTTTGAAACAAGAGATTATTTTGAATCATGGAACGGCTCCCGAAACGGGGATCCGGTTCCTGAGGGAGTTTACCTGTGGTACCTGAAAGTAACAACCCCTTCCCGTACAGCCGTTTCTAAAACAGGCACAATTGCTGTATACTTTAACTGGTAAGAATTTTATTTTCGCTGTCACAAGCTTTATAATAGTAACAGCAGAATAGCTATCTTTGCAGGATACACAAGAAGTGCACTATTAGTTTCTATGGCCAATAAGGATATTTTTGATGATGAGGATGTACAACGCATTAAGGCTGAATATGAGTCTCTTGTAAAAAACCTTATTCGATGCAACAAGTCTGGTGACATAGAGCTGATTGAAAAGGCATACAAGATAGCCAATGAGGCTCACTGGAATATGCGCAGGAAATCTGGCGAGCCTTATGTAATTCATCCCATATCCGTTGCTAAAATTGTTAATCAGGAGATAGGTCTTGGGGCCAAATCAATTGCTACTGCACTTCTTCATGATGTGGTTGAAGATACTGGTTATTCATTGAATGATGTTGAGAGGGAATTCGGTCCAAAGATCGCTTCTCTTATTGATGGCCTTACAAAGATCTCGGGAACATACAATAAAGAGACTTCAACCTCAATGCAGGCTGAGAATTTCAGAAAGATGCTCATGACTCTTTCTGATGATCTCAGGGTGATTCTCATAAAAATAGCTGACAGGCTTCACAATATGAGAACTCTCGATTCGATGCCTGAGCATAAGAAAATGAAAGTTGCCGGGGAAACAATTTTTCTTTATGCACCCCTGGCTCACCGGCTGGGATTATTTACCATTAAAAGTGAGCTGGAGGATCTTAGTTTTAAATTCCGGCAGCCTCAGATATATGATGAAATTGTAGTCAAGCTAAAACACAGCGAGAAGAGAAATATTGCTCTGATAAATAAATTCTCTCTCCCTATAATTGAAAAGCTCACAGAGGCAGGGTTTCAATTCGATATAAGCGGAAGGCCAAAATCAATATTTTCCATCTGGAAAAAAATGCAGGCCAAAAATGTTCCATTCGAAGAAATTTATGATGTTCTTGCCGTGCGTGTCGTATTCAAGCAGGTACCCGGAATACCTGAAAAAACCCAGTGCTGGAATATCTATTCAATCATTACAGATTCTTATCTTCCCAAACCGGACCGGTTGCGTGATTGGGTAAGCAGGCCCAAACCAAATGGTTACGAAGCATTGCACCTGACTGTAATGGGACCTGAAGGCAGATGGATTGAGATACAGATAAGGAGTGAGCGTATGGATGAGATAGCCGAAAGGGGTTATGCGGCACACTGGAAATACAAAGGCGACGAATCACCTGAGAGCGAACTCGACAAATGGTTGAAAAAGGTCCGTCTGATGCTTGAAAATCCGCAGGAAGATCCGATAGAGTTCCTGGATGAGTTTAAAATGAACCTGTTCTCATCAGAAATCATGGTTTTTACTCCAAAAGGCCTTCTGGTAAGTCTTCCAAAAGGGGCATCTGCTCTTGATTTTGCATATGAAATACATACAGAAGTCGGGAACAAGGCAATAGGTGCCAAGATCAATTATAAACTTAATCCGATCAGCGCTATACTGAACAGTGGCGACCAGGTCGAAATTATCACTTCGGACATTGCAAAACCTGAAAAGGAATGGCTCAGTTATGTGAGAACCTCCAAAGCCAGGGATACAATAAAAGGGGCATTAAAGAATGAGTCGAGAGAAATAACTCAGAAAGGCACTGAAATACTTGAATCGCAGCTGAATAAGTTAAATATTAAACTGAGTAATGATATCATCAAAAAGCTTATGGAATCGTATGAGGCCATAAGCAGGGATGAACTAATGTCGGGTATCGGACAGGGAAAAATAAACATTGATGAGCTTAAGAAAGTACTTAAGAAAAATTCTTCAATTAACGTTATCAGGTATTGGGATCTGAAATTCATAGGCTTAAAAAAAGATAAAAAGGATGAACCGGGCAAGCAACTTAATATCAATAAAAAAGTACCATTCCTGTTGCGCGAGAATGTTGAGAATGCATCCCATTCATATGAAATAGCAAAATGCTGTAACCCGATCCCCGGCGACGAGGTTGTTGGCTACCATAACCCTGAAGGATCGATAGTTATACACAAGCCTAAATGCCCCGAAGCTATCAGGATAATGTCAAATGAGGGTGATCGTATTATTGCTGTTAAGTGGGCAATCCATAAACTGAATTCCTTCCTGGCACGAATAAGCATGAGCGGGATCGACAGGTTAGGTCTTGTTAACGAAATTACAAATATTATCTCCTCTGAGCTAAAGGTCAACATGACAAAAATTAATATTTCGGTTCATAACGGGATATTTGAAGGAACAATCGATCTGTATATTCATCATTCAAAAGATCTGAATAACCTGATTATGAAGATTTCCAGCATCTATGGAATTGAAAGCGTACGGAGAGTTGAAGATTTTTCATGATAGCATTGCATACGGCTCTTTTACTCTCTTTATCTGCAGAAAATATTTACATTTGCTATTATTTAAAATTAGATCAAATATGATTAGTGATGATACAAAGTTCACAGTAAAAAAGATCTTCACTGAGTATCTCGAGAAGAAGGGGCACAGAAAAACACCGGAGAGATTTGCAATACTTGATGAAATATATTCCCGATCAGGTCATTTTGATATAGAGTCACTCTATATTTTCATGAAGAATAAGGATTTCAGGGTAAGCAGGGCAACTCTTTATAATACTATTGAATTACTACTCGATTGTAACCTGGTTATTAAGCACCAGTTCGGAAAAAACATTGCACAGTTTGAGAGGGCTTACCAGTGCGGACAACATGACCATTTAATTGACATTGAAACAGGAAAGGTAATAGAATTCTGCGATCCCAGGATTTATGAAATCATAAGTACTGCCAGTGAGTTGCATAATTTCACTCCTATGTATCACTCCTTATACATTTACGGGAACCTTGACACTACAAAAAAGGATCATGGTAAAAAGAAATAGTCAAACCGGTATCACAACTTCTTAAAGTCGAATTATTTTATAACTTGGGTTCTGCATTTTTATAACTTATTTAATCTTTTAATATGAAAGTTGACATACTCCTGGGACTTCAGTGGGGTGACGAGGGAAAAGGAAAATTAGTGGATGCACTGAGTCCTGATTATGATGTTATTGCACGATTTCAGGGTGGTCCCAATGCCGGTCATTCCCTTGAATTCAACAACATAAAGCATGTATTGCATCTTATACCGTCCGGTATCTTTCATTCTGATAAATTAAATATTATAGGTAACGGAGTAGTTATTGATCCTGCTGTTTTCAAGAAAGAGATTGATGAACTTAAACCATATGCAGCCGACCTTACCAGCAGGCTTGTGATTTCCAGCAGGGCCAATCTGATTCTTCCAACCCACAGAATACTTGATGCCGCATATGAACAGCAAAAAGGTTTCACCAGAATAGGATCAACTCTCAAAGGCATAGGCCCTGCTTATACGGATAAGACTGGCCGTAACGGGTTAAGGGTTGGGGATATCCTGAACAAGGATTTCAAAACTCTTTACATGTCACATGTGGAGAGGCACCTTTCACTTCTCCGGAACTTTAGTTATGAATTCGATCTGAAAGAATTTGAAAAAGGCTGGTTTGAAGGTATTGATCTGCTTAAAGAATTCAGGATACTAAATACAGAATATCTTGTTAATGAACTTTGCGGCAGTGGAAAAAAGGTGCTTGCAGAAGGTGCCCAGGGAACGATGTTAGATGTAGATTTCGGATCATATCCGTTCGTAACATCTTCTAATACTATAAGCGCCGGAGCCTGCACAGGGCTCGGGATTTCACCCAGGATTATTGGTGAGGTCTTTGGTATTTTCAAAGCATACTGCACCAGGGTTGGAAGCGGTCCGTTTCCTACAGAACTTAATGATGAAACCGGCGATGCACTAAGGAATACAGGTAAGGAATTCGGTTCAACAACCGGCAGACCCAGACGATGCGGATGGCTCGACCTGCCAGCTCTGAAATATTCAATTATGATAAATGGCACAACACAGCTTTTCATGACAAAAGCTGATGTAATGTCAGGTTTTAAAACTATTAAGGTCTGTACTTCATACCGGATTGAAGGGAAGGAGATCAAAGAATTACCTTTCGGCAATGATTTGCATATTGAACCTGTCTACACTGAAATGGCCGGATGGAACCAGGATATATCTGCAATGCACGATTACAACAAACTGCCAGTAGAGCTTACCGGATTTATTGAATTCATTGAGAAATACTGTGGTGTACCGGTGACCCTTGTTTCCGTTGGCCCTGACAGGGAAGAGACTATATTCAGAAAACAGTAATCAGCTTTATTAAACCAATAGAACAAAATGCTTATTCTGCTGAATTAGCAGGATAAGCATTTTTTATTAACTGCAATTTGATGAAATTGACCGGGAATATTTAATATCAGTCTTATTTAATAATATACAGCCATGCATCAACCACGATATTCTCCTGGTAATCCTTCAGCTTCGCAACTGCCGGCCTGAACTGGTCAAATGATTCGGCTGAAACAAGTTCAAACCGGCCTCCCGGCATTGGCAATATCCTGACATTATAACCTTTGTTCTTATATTCTTCTGCCAGACTTCTGGCATATTCAGGTGTTATAAAACTACCGACAATTATGTTATACTTATTTGCAAGCAATTCCTCCTCGGCTCTTCTTAAAGAATCCTGCCGGGCCATCTCTATTGCCAGCAAGGCCTCCTGTGCTCTTCTGATCGAATCTACCACTCTTAAACTATCCTGCCTGCCAAGCCAGATAGCAGTAGTGTCAGCTTTCTTGCGGCCAAATAACCCACCCCTTTTTTTGCAGGATGGCGATAAAACGATTATAATTAGCAATACAAATAATAAAGCAGATAAATGTCTCATAATAAAAAAGTTAAAATGTTTTGAATAATCCCTATATCTGTCTGTTTCATTGGATAATAATCAAAGATATAAATAATTGATGACCAATCCAAATGATAATAATATATACAATGGGTAGAAGGATACTCTGAATTTAGTATATTCGGCATCATAAATACTTAATCATAATCTAAAATCTGATTAAATGAAATCCTTAATTCAATTCTTTGAAGAGAGTGTTGAAAAGTACTCCAGCAATGTTTACCTGTGGGAAAAACCAAATGATAAATATCAAGGCACCACTTATGGTGAAACAAAGAAACAGGTATATGAGTTTGCTGCCGGACTTATAAACCTTGGTATTAAAAAGGGTGACAGACTAAGTCTGGTTTCAGAGGGACGAAACAGCTGGGTAATAGGAGAACTGGGTGTGCTATATTCAGGAGCGATAAATGTTCCGCTTTCAGTAAGACTTAATCCTGAAGAAATTAAGTTCAGGATTAATCACTCAGGATCAAGAATTATAATGGTATCCTCCAATCAGGCTGCAAAGCTTAAAGAGGTAATCGGAGAGTGCTCTTTAATTGAAAAAATAATTCATTTCGACACACAGGAGGAATATGACGGCAACGAAATCCATTTCAATGAAGTAAGAAAAATCGGAAGGGAATGGCTCGATTTGCCGGGTAACATGGAAACTTTCGAAAAACAATTTAAAAGCATCCTGCCATCTGATTTCGCAAATATCTGCTACACATCAGGAACAACGGCCGATCCGAAGGGGATTATACTTACTCACGGAAATTATGTAACCAATGTTTACCAGGCATACAGCCTGATTGACATACCTTCCTTCTATAAAACACTTCTGATACTTCCATGGGACCATTCTTTCGGCCACACATGCGGGATATTTGCATTTATGGGAAAAGGAGCCAGCATTGCTTCGGTAAAATCAGGAAAAACCCCTATGGAGACACTGAGAAACCTGCCTGTATGCCTTAAAGAGATCAAACCAAATCTTATTATGAGCGTTCCTGCAATTGCAAAAAACTTCAGGAAGAATATTGAAAAAGGGATTAAGGAAAAAGGAATGATAATAGAGATCCTCTTTAATAATGCACTGAAAATATCTTACTCATATAATAAGGAAGGGTGGAACAGGGGCAGAGGTTTACAGAGTCTTAAAAAGCCCTTGCTAAGAATTTATGACAGGATCCTGTTTAGCAAAATCAGAGAAGCATATGGTGGAGAACTTGATTATTTCATTGGAGGCGGAGCATTGCTGGATATAGAACTGCAACGATTCTTTTATGCTCTTGGCATACCTATGTACCAGGGATACGGCCTGAGTGAAGCCTCTCCCGTCATCTCTTCAAATTCTACAGGAAGACATAAACTTGGTTCCTCGGGGGTACTTGTAAATAATATGGATTTGAAAATTTGTGATGATGACGGAAACCAGCTTCCTGCAGGCAAGAAAGGAGAAATTGTAATAAAAGGTGGAAATGTAATGCATGGATACTGGAAAAATGAAAATGCCACTAAAGAGGCAATCAAAGATGGCTGGCTGCATACCGGTGATATGGGGTATATGTCGGAAGACGGATACCTTTATGTGCTTGGAAGATTCAAAAGTCTTCTGATTGCCGATGATGGAGAGAAATTCAGTCCTGAAGGAATTGAAGAAGCCATTGCCGGACAATCGAAATATATTGACCAGTGTATGCTCTATAATAATCAGAATCCCTATACTGTTGCCCTGATTATTCCAAACCAGCATGCTTTGAAGTTGTACCTCGAAGAGAAAAACCTTACTGCCAACTCTGATGAAGGAAAAAGATCTGTCATTCATCTTATTGAAAATGAGGTAAATGAATACAGGACTAATGGCAAATATGGTAATATGTTCCCGCAAAGATGGTTACCCGTGGCAATAGGTATCCTTGAAGAGAGCTTCACTGAGAATAACGGGCTCATGAACTCAACTATGAAGATTGTCAGAGGGAAAATTATGGAGAAGTACCAGAACCTTATTGATTACCTTTATACCCCTGATGCCAAAGTAGTTACAAACGAAAGAAATATTGAGGAGGTTGAAAAGATGAAACTGGGATAATATAACAGGGAAAAGATAATTCTGCTCAAGTCGAAATGAAGAATATCCTTAAAATAGCGGCAGCTGTTTCATTAACCATTTGTATTTCATGTACAGGCAGTAATAAGAAACCGGAATGGAAAATTGCTGACAATCCTATTCTGACGGAATGGGCACTTGAAATTGATCCCTCAGAACCCTGGACCGGATACCCCAGACCGGATGCAGCTAGGGAGGAATGGATCAATCTTAATGGCTTATGGGACTTCTCGGTTACCGGCTCAGTTCAGATCCCGGAAGAATGGGAAGGTAAAATTCTGGTCCCCTACCCGATTGAATCAGCATTGTCAGGCGTAAAAAAAAGAGTAGGTGAAAGTGAGTTTTTATGGTACAGAAGAAATTTCAGCATAACCAGAGCCTGGAGAAAGCAGCAGATCCTTCTGAATTTTGAAGCATCCGACTGGGAAACCACGGTCTGGATAGATGGTAAGATGGCCGGAACCCACCGGGGAGGCTACGATCCGTTCACCTTCAATATAACAGAATTTCTCGACAGGAGGAAAAACCATGAGCTGTTGGTCTGTGTCAGGGATTCCACCGATAAAGGATCACAACCCAGAGGGAAACAGGTATCTGCGCCGGGAGGAATCTGGTATACACCAACAACCGGAATATGGCAAACAGTATGGATCGAACCGGTGAAAGAATCTCATATTTCCTCCTTCAGGACTTATCCTGATATTGAAAAAGGCTCTCTTACATTCACCACTGATGTTGTTAATCCGGAGACAAATAAAATAACCGTTTCCATCCTCAGAGATAACAAAATAGTTGCCAGTGCGACAGGCAATTGTAATGATGCAATTACACTGATGATCCCTGGCCCTAAGTTATGGACTCCGGATAATCCATTCCTGTATGATGTACTTATAGAACTGAAGAATGGAAACAAAACCATAGATAAAATTGCCGGATATGCAGGTTTGAGGAAGATCTCCGTGGAAAGGACATTTGATGGATTTACCAGGCTGCTTCTTAATAATAAGTTCCTGTATCAGAATGGCCCTCTGGATCAGGGTTTCTGGCCTGATGGCATTTATACACCCCCATCGGAGGAGGCTATGGTATATGACCTGGAGATGATTAAGAGAATGGGATTCAATATGTTACGAAAACATGTAAAAATAGAACCCCGGATCTTCTATCATTGGTGCGACAGGCTAGGTATCCTGGTCTGGCAGGATATGCCAAGCGGCGATAAATACATTTTTGGAGACCAACCTGATATTGAGAAAACGGAAGAATCCGTCCGGCAGTTTGAATCAGAACTTAAAAGGATGATAGAAACAAAATTCAATCATCCGTCAATAATTATATGGGTCCCATTTAATGAAGGATGGGGACAGTTCCAGACCGGAAGTATAACACAGCTTATTAAAGACTACGATACGACACGACTGGTAATCAGTGCATCGGGCTGGACAGACAGGGGAACCGGTGATGTGAAAGACATACATCATTATCCTGAACCTGCTATTCCTCCGGCAGAAAATAACAGGGCAACTGTCCTTGGAGAATTCGGAGGACTCGGACTTCCGGTGCAGGGCCATACTTGGGAGCCAAAGAACTGGGGGTACCGGAATATGGAAGATTCACTTCAGTTGCTCGAAAGATATGAATCGTATTATGATCAGGTTCATCGCTTTGTGAGAGAGAACGGACTTAGTGCGACAGTTTACACTCAGACTACAGATGTTGAAACCGAGACAAACGGGCTGATGACTTATGACAGGAAAATAATCAAGATAGGTGCAGAAAATGTTTTTATGGCAAACCATAACATTATTCCACCATCGCTACAATCTTCTGTAAGGATATTTACCAACACATATTCTGTTAAATTATCAAATTACAAGCCTAACGGGAAGATCTATTTCACAACCGATGGAACTGAGCCTTCAGCTATTTCATCAGAATATTCGAACCCTTTCACTATAAATGAAACAACTGAGATAAAAGCTTTTACTCAATGGGAGGAAAAAAGAAGCAGAACTGCTTCAATATTTATTGAGAAGAAGAATCCCATACCTTCAATGGAAGTCGACGATCTTAAACCAGGCCTTATAGCATCTGTCTACTTTGGAGAATTCAACGAATTACCTGATTTCCATAAACTCAGATCTGTTTTTACCAAAACCATAAGTGAAGTATCACATAGCCTGGCAAGAAAAGATTCTTTTTTTGCAATTGATTTTGAGGGGTACCTTCTCATTCCGGCAGATGATATTTACGGCATATCGTTAATCTCCGATGACGGCAGCAGGCTTTTTCTTGACGGCGCCGTGATAATCAGCAACGATGGCATACATGGTCTCAGGGAAGAAGGTGGATACTTCCCTCTGGCTAAAGGTTATCACAAGATCAGGATCGAATATTTCCAGCGCGAGGGAAGTGTTGGTCTCAAACTGCTTCTGGAAGTGCCCGGACATCAAAAATCAAATGTCCCGGAACCATGGTTCTTTCACTAGAAAAGTTGTCTGACAGACAGCAATTTAAATACTGAGTTTGCTTTTGAATGGCAAAAAAGTCATAAAATCAGCATGATGTACAATACAGGCTTCAGTTGTTCTTTTCACCAGATCGCCCTCATGAGCATGTGCAGCAATGATATGGCAAACCTCAGCCGGAACACCACACTCTTCGGCCAGAGAAACGCCTGAGAATGGATGCCTGAGATACTGACCGTATTTCCCCTGAATGGATTTTCCATCCTTATCCATCTCATATTCAAGTAGTTTGCCAACATCTGCAAGAATTGCTCCTGAGATAAGGACATCCATATCTACCGGCAACTCTTTTCCAAAAAACCGATTCATCTTCTCCCCGCTCTCTTTTGCCACATGTACCACACATCTTTTATGAGCCATAAAGCTAACTTTCATATCCGGTCCGCAAAGTAGCGTAAAAGGAATTTTGTCCAGATCATCAGGCTTAAGCACACTCCGGCTAAGAGCAAGATCCCATGTCCTGGCAGTTTTTTCGCGAAGATCTGCATCTTCAATCCAGTCCAGCTCAGGCCATAATTTTTTTACCGCATCAGTCATGATATCATATTATTTTAATATTCGGGAAATAATGGCATCTGTCATCTGAATTGTAGATGCAGCCCCATTCTGAATAACTTCCGGCCTACCGTTCATTCTCATCATGTCATAAGTTCTGACTTTGCCTTCTTCAATCACAGCTGCAACTGCTTTCCGGATCCGTGACGATATCTCCTTCTCTTCCAGGTAATCAAGCATCATACAGGCTGACTCAATCATTGCTACAGGATTTACTATCGGAATGGCATATCCGGCATATTTGGGAGCTGAACCGTGAGTTGGTTCAAATACAGCTATACCATCGGATGAGTACTGGGCACTGCAGGCAAAACCCAGTCCTCCGATCAGACCGGCAAATGCATCAGAAGCTATATCTCCAAACATATTTCCGGCAACTATTACCTCATAATCCTCAGGATTTTTTGTAAGCCACATCATCTGTGCATCAATATTTGTATTCAGGAGCCGGACCTCGGGATAAAGCGTTCTCTGTATCTCCCTGGCCATTTTCCACATCAGGCCTGAGGTTTCCCTGATAACGTTTGGCTTTTCACAAACTGTTACAGATTTATAACCAAACTTCCTGGCATGTTCAAAAGCAGCTGAGAGAATCCTCTCTGTTGCCCTCCTGGTGAAAATTCTGGTTGAGATGGATAATTCTTCAACAGGTACGTTACCAAAATTCTCCATAAACTTCGGATGTGTCATCAAAGCCTTATAGACCTGTTCGGGAGGTGAGGTCCATTCAACACCTGAATAGAGGCATTCTGTATTCTGCCTGAATATAACAACATCGATGAAAGGCTCTTCGAGACTATCGCCTTTTCCTCTTCTGACAAAATTAAGAGGGTTGCTTTTATATGATTTGCATGGTCTTACACAGATATCAAGATTAAATAGCTGCCTGAGTCCCACAATCGGACTGGAATAAGTGTATCCTTTTCCCTGAAGTGGAGGATCGAGTTCAGCCCTTGCTTCATCATTGGGTTTTGAAGTGATAGCTCCAAATAAGGCTACCTTATGCTTTCTTATGAGCTCTATAGTTCTGTCAGGCAAAGGATTCCCTTCTCGGCACCAGAATTCCCATCCAATATCACCATGAACATACCCGGCATCAAAACCTGCAGCAGCAAGCACTCTGAGAACCTGTGTCATTACTACTGAACCAATCCCGTCACCCGGAAGAGTTACTATAATATGCTTCGGCATAGCATTAATTAATTGTTTATCACTTACATAAAGCAAGAGTAAATTTAATCATTTTTTTCAAGCAGATACAGCGATCTGAAATATTTGCCCTCTTATCTTAAAGATCATTTTTTGTATTACATTTGCGCTCAAATTTTGGACTATCCATAAGATCAATGAGGATTTTGAATGAATTGAACCCGGCTCCTCTCTGGAACTATTTTGAGGAGATCTGCAGCATTCCAAGGCTTTCCCGAAATGAGGAAAGTATCAGAAGATATCTCCTCGGTTTTGCAGAAAAAAACAACCTCATTTCAAAAGAAGACCCTGTAGGTAATATACTGATAACCAGAGAAGCTGCTTCTGGATTGGAGAATTTGAAAACTATTGTTCTCCAGAGCCACATGGATATGGTTGGAGAAAAAAATGCAAACCACCCTCACAACTGGAAAACCGATCCGATAAGACCTGTTATCACTAATGGATGGATAACTGCATCAGGAACCACACTTGGTGCGGATGATGGAATTGGTATGGCAGCCCAGATGGCCATACTTACTGACAATACTCTGAAATCAGGAAAGATTGAATGCCTGTTTACTGTTGATGAAGAATCGGGTATGACAGGGGCTGTCAATCTGAATCCTGATTTTTTCACAGGAAGAACACTTCTGAACCTTGACTCCGAGGATGAAGGGATCCTTTATATCGGATGTGCAGGAGGAATGGATACTGTTGGAACTATTCATTATAAGCCTGTTCCTGTCCGGAAGAATACCTGTGCACTGGAACTTGCAGTTACCGGTTTACGCGGCGGACATTCAGGTGATGAGATCCACAAAGGCTATGGCAATGCCGTCAAGATAATCAACAGCCTGCTCATCAGACTTTCAGAACAATTTGAAGTAAATTTAAGTCATCTGGATGCCGGCAACTTAAGAAACGCCATACCAAGAGAAGCTTTTGCTACAATAGTCACAGACATATCTGACAGAGAGACAGTTAAAAAAACAATTTCTTCGTTTTACAATAATATGCGGGAGGTGTTCAGTGATATTGAAAATGATATGAAGATATCAGTAAATAATACAGAGCTCCCTGAATTTACAATTGACATGGATTGTCAGAAGAAACTCACTGATGCAATTGAATTCTGTCCGCATGGTGTAATTGCATGGTCTGAGGATATGGAGGATCTTGTTGAAACATCCACAAACCTTGCTTCTGCAAAATTCAGTGATGATAATACTATTGTAATAGTTACTACGCAGCGCAGTTCAGTCGAATCGGCAAAGCGTGAAACAGCTGCAAATGTGGTAAAGTGTCTCCACAGAGCCAATGCTCAGATAAAACGTTCTGACGGATATCCCGGATGGAAGCCCGATATGACATCTGAAATTCTGGGGATCACAAGGAATTCCTATAAAACCCTGTTTGGCGAAGAACCGATGATAAGGGCAATACATGCCGGATTGGAGTGTGGCCTGATTTATGAAAAGGTAAAAGGAATAGATATGATCTCTTTCGGTCCTACAATAAGGGGCGCTCACACACCTGAGGAGAAGATAGAGATAAGCTCGGTTCAGAAATTCTGGTATCTTCTAACTGATGTGGTCAGGAATATGCCTGTTCTCAATTTCTGATATTCCTGCAATTCTGCAAACATGATTAAGACCAGAATTTTACCAGGATACTCATTGAAGAAGTTTGTTAAAAGTGAGCAGCACCTGAATATAATTTGATTGCATCAGCACGGCAGACTTACAAAGAACGATGAGCCTTTACCAACTTCCGATTTAACCCGGATCTTGCCACCCAGTAATTCAATATATGCTTTTGAAAGAGAGAGGCCCAGTCCGGTTCCTTCATATTCTCTGTTTTCGCTGCTGTCAACCTGATAAAAACGCTCAAACACCTTCATCTGCTGGTCATCAGGAATTCCTATACCCGAATCAGATACATAAAATTCAATATTACCATCCTTCCGCTTATAGCCAAACTTAATATAACCATCCATGGTAAATTTGATTGCGTTGCCCAGAAGATTTGAAAGTACCTGAAAAAGTTTCGTATTATCCGTATAAAAATACTCCTCTTTATCGGACCCTGAAGTTTCATGCTTAAATTCAAGTCCTTTATTAGCCGCTATCGGATTAAACTGTTTATAGAGTCTTTCAAGAGTTGAGTTGATATTAACCTTGCTCATATTTAATTTCATCTTCCCGGCTTCAAGATTCGATATCTCAATGATGTCAGTAACGATGGAGAGAAGATGATTACTGCTCTGGGTAACTATCTCAAGATATGAACGATGATTCTCAGGTGTAATACCGGGTTCACCAAGGAGAGTTGTAAAACCGACTATTGCATTCATGGGAGTTCTTATCTCATGAGATACATTATGAAGAAACGCTGTCTTTAACCTGTCACTTTCTTCGGCTTTTTCTTTGGAACGTATCAGTTCATCTTCAGAATTTTTGTGATCTGTTATATCATGGAATATCTCCAGCATTGCTTTCCTTCCCTGATACTTCATTCCTGTATGATAGATATCAAAAACTCTGTCTCCAAGAACGCCATGCGATTCATATTTTTCAGTTTTCCCATAAACAATACCTTTTGTTAAAGGGCAATTCACGCACTGTTTTTTATCCTCTCTGTAAACATCCCAGCATTTTTTACCAATGGAATCTGTGCCAAAAAGTTCTCTGAAATTGTCGTTCAGGAAAAGAATTGTCCCCTCCTCATCCACAATATCCATTCCAAAGGGGATTGTCTTCAGAAGAGATCTGTTGAATTCTGCATTATCCCTGTGAATTTCTTCAGCCCTTTTTTTGTCAGTAATATCGTGACTAATCGTAATCAGTTGTAATGGTTTTCCCTCAGTATCAGGTATTGGAATCCTGCTTGTCAGATGGTGGTAAGGGAATCCTGTCTCAATGTGGAAAGAGCTCTCAACCCTGTCAAGGATCATCTTCCCTGTACTCATTACATGTTTATCGGCATCATCGCATAATTTTGCTACGTTTCCGGGCAGAAAATCAAATATTGATTTGCCAATAGCCTCCTCCTGGCTCTCGGCTCCAATAACTTCAAGGTGGGCATTGTTAATCAGAAGGAAATGTCCATCGCGGTCCTTAACAGAGACAGGATCAGGCATGTTATCAATGAGGGTTCTGAGCAGGTTGCGTTCATATCTTATGAGCTCATGGTACTTCTGCTGTTCTGTTTCTTTTTCGATATTTGAAAGAAGCCGTTTTTCCTCTTCTGACCTTATGTCTGAAAGAAGATTTTTGCTGTACATTAATACAAGGCTGTAAGTAAGAAGAATTACGAGCATATGATATAATATAACCACAATTGAATCAAACCTGCCTGCATCAAAATAATCAACAGGTATCTCCTTTCCTCCGGGAATAAATTTTAAGATATTTGTCAGACAAACCAGGCAAAAAGCCACAAAAACAAGTCCGATGGGATGAGTCATGCTTATATCTTTACGGGGAACTCTGTAAAGCATTAACCAGGCACACTGAAAGAAAAGTATTAGTGAAGTGACAGAGATATTAAGATTTCTTGCTGAAAGATCGGGGTCAACGAGGGTAAACCAGGTGTGGATTAAGGTAAAAACTGCAAGTAAGATAAAATTGTGTAACTGGTTCGATTTTTTACCTGCATAAGCTTCCAGTCCCATATATCCTGTTATAATTCCGGCAATGATCATTGTATTCGCCAGATCAACCGATATCCAATCCGGAATCCTGCCCCGCAATACAATAAGTAAAAGCCCGAGTGTCTGCAAAGCAAAATTAAGAACCTGATGGGCTGTTCCCTTATACCGGTTATGATATTGCACCCATAATATGAAAATAACAATAGTACATACAAGGTATGTCAGTAAGAAACTTAATATTATCGTCCGCATATCAAATGAAACCATACACTCCCTCCTTATTTTTTTGCTTGTAAAAGGTCTGAAATACCACTCATTAATGCTTTAAGATCAAGTGGTTTCTGGAAAACCATATTTGCTCCCAGATGCTTTGCGCTGCTAAGGTAACCCTCATACTGGAAGCGGCCACCACCTGAAATTGCTATGATCTTAAGTTCCGGATTTTTTCTTCTGAGTTCAAAAATCAGCTCCAATCCTTCCTTTTCAGGCATAACAATATCAGTAATAAGAAGATCAGGGCTAAAGTTATCGAACAGTTGTATACCCTCAACTCCATTAACAGCAATTCTTGTTTCGTGACCTGCCTTCTCAATCATCCTTTTTAACATGACAGATATGGCAGTTTCATCATCAATAATAAGTATTCTGGCCATAGTTCAGATAGTTTGGTTTTCATCGAGAACCTTTCTGATAACTTTACTGAAATCGCTCAGAATAAGCGGTTTCATAATTATCTCAGAGATTCCTGATTCATTTATAATATCTTCCGGCAATTTATCTATATATCCTGTAATTATAATAACCTTTAGATCGGGCCTGATCTCCTTCAATCTGACAGCCAGTTCAGTACCGAACATCCGGGGCATAGTCTGATCAGTAACCAGCAATGAGTATTTATGAGGATCAGATTTAAACTCCTCAAGGGCTGACAATGGATCTGTTTTGATAGTGACCTTGTATCCAAGGTTTTCCAGCATTTTTTTCCCCATATAAGTAATTTCCTGTTCATCATCAACAAACAGAATAAACTCATTTCCTTTTGTGAGAGTCTTATTTAAATCTGCCTGACTGACCGGTCTTGTTCCGTACTGAGGGAGGTAGATGGTAAAAGTCGTACCCGCTCCCAGTGTGCTGTCAACTGTTATGGCCCCTCCATAATTGTTAACTATGCCGTGAACTACAGAAAGACCGAGACCTGATCCCGAACCAACCTCTTTTCTGGTAAAAAACGGCTCAAAAATTCTCTCTTTTGTTTTACTGTCCATTCCGTGACCCGTATCAGACAAAGTAAGCCTTACATATCTAACCTTTTTCAGATTTGGTACCTGTTTGATCAATTTCCTGTCTGCAGTTACAACATCAAGTTTTACATCAAGAATGCCGCCGGTGTTCATCATTGCATAGCTGGCATTTGTGCATAAGTTCATAATAATCTGGTGCATGTGAGTAGCATCTGCCAGTATTGTACCAATGTCCTGATCAAGATCCTGCCGTATTACTATACCTGCAGGGAATGTTCCTTTAAGCAGATTAAGAACCTCGGTAACAACCAGGTCAAGCTGAATCGGCTTTTTACCTGAATTAACCTCGCGGCTGAATGTTAAAATCTGCTGGACCAGATCTTTGCCTCTTATGGCAGCATGATTTATCTGTTCAATATCAAACCGGAGGGTGCTTTCTACCGGAAGCTCCTCAAGTGCCATATCGGTATAACCAAGGATCGGTGTAAGAATATTGTTAAAATCATGTGCAATCCCCCCGGCAAGCGTACCGATAGTCTCCATTTTCTTTAACTGAAACAATTGTGTTTCAAGCTCACCTCTCTCCTTTTCAAATTTTTTCCGGGTCTCTATCTCCTTCTTCAGATTCAGATTTGCATCGGTTAGCTGAGCGGTTCTTTCCTTTACCCGCTTTTCAAGAGCATTGTTTGCAGCCTGTACTTTTTCCTGCTCCTGCTGCAACAGCCTTCTCATATAAAAGTCATTGCGTGAAGAGAGTTCAAGGAAATAACTGATAAACATTCCGATAATATTTGCACTTATAAAGAAGTAATTGTTATTAATAAGTATCTCTATAGGTGTTTGCGAAATCCAGATTGCGGAGATTTCATAAGAAATAACAATCAGCCAGCCTGCCAGTGAAGCATATATGAATCTTGCCTTTATAAATGTGTATCCGAAAATAAAGATCAATATTAGTCCGGCGTAGTAAGAATAATTTGAAACCTTTGCAGCAAAAATGATCATTACAATAATGCCGAATCCGGTAAGGAACATAATAAACGAAATAACCAGCTGCATATACTTCTTAAACACTTCAGAAAAGGAAAATGCAAATACAGCTATAAGTACCGGGAAGACCAAACCGAAACGAATAAACCAGAAAACCTGTTTAAGCGCCGGAACAGAGGTGGCATCGAGAAATGCAAATGCACCGTAAAATATCATTGCAAGGACAAGGGAAAATCTGAATGGGACTAAAGATTTTAAAAAATAGTCCTCAAGATACTCCTTCTCATATGGAGCCATACTTCCTGAAAATGATAATGTTACCGTGTCAAATGTCCATGACCGGTGCAGTGCTGCGGGTAATCCCAGGAGATTGGAAGATATACCTTTAAAAAATTTCATTTTTCAGAATTTATTTTAAAACCAGGTGTCATTTATCAGCATTTCGTATCTTCAGAAAGAGATTAACACCGAGTGGCTCAGTATCAATCTGAACCATCTTTTCATCTATACAGGCCCGTGATGCAATATTGAGAAGGTCTTCCTTACTGCGGTGATTCAGAAACCAGTCCGACAATACTTCCATAAGTTTCCTGGTTGGATTTTCTGTACTGAAATTACTTATTATATACTCACCATCTTCCGCAAGAAAACTGACATATTTTTGTATCAGAAAAATAAAATGTTTGTCCTTAAAATAGTCAAAAAGTCCGGCACTCCATATCAGATCATATAGCTTAAATGGTTTGTAGCGCAGCACATTTATGCGGTTGTACGATACAACCCCATTGAATTTTTCGTTTTTTCTCATCGAAAAATCTATAGCATTCTGATCAAAATCAATAAGATCGAAACTTATTCTGTTTTCGGGATTATTATCCAAAAATTCATAAACATCGGTTGCCGGACCAGAACCAAGTATAAGAACTTTTTTTTCCCCGTTTGTCAGAGCAGCCAGTTTTTTACAATGATTAATAAAATAATCCTTCCTGTTTCTCACTGCGATGGCACCAGGTTGATTCTGAAAAAACAGATCCCATTTCCTGTACTTAATATCTTCATTTATGTAAAAATTATAAATAGAGTTTATTAAGTTAAAATCGCCGGGATACCCATATGGTTTCTTAAACCCGTACCCTATTAATGTATTTTCATTAAGAACCGGCAGTAAAAGTTTCCTGAAATAATCTACCTGGGAAGGACTAATGTTATTTATAACTGAAGTAAATTTATCATAGTCGTTAAGTTCCGGACCACCTGTTTTTACCAGTTCTTTAATATATAGTTTTCTTTCAGTATCAGACATACCGGCAAAGGAGACAGAATTACTGGACATTGATCAGTTACAGGTTGAAGTATATAAACAATAATTTCCCCTTAATGAATCCCAAAAAAGCAAGTAAATGTAGTCCTAACTTTTAATCTGGCAAATATGTTCAGGGGAATATTTGATCACTGAATATCCTTAAAATGATATATACCTGAAATAGAAGTAATTAATAATATTATCGCTATAAATATTTTTTCTAATCTCACATTTCTCACAGGTGTTTCGTATTTGCAGGCATTATCATACAATGTGTCTGTTACTGCTTCTTTAAGATTCATCATTCCCGGTTTACCTTCGTGGACTACCGTCAATATAAATATATTCAATAAATATATTGAATGATTGAATTAATAATTTACATTTGAATCGCGAATGAAAAGAATATCAGATGAACTAATAGTTCACAAATTCATCCTTCGATGCACCGCATATGGGGCATAAATAATCATCGGGAAGATCAATGAACTGCGTACCTGGTTCTATCCCCCCGGCAGGATCGCCCTGTTCAGGATCATAAATATATCCGCAAACAATACATTTATACATTACTATATGTTTTAATCTGTTTTTAATTTCCGTATAACATCTATAATTGTCCCATCGACCCATTTGACCGCAGCAACGATCCTGTCATCGAAAACAGGTTTCTGTGGTTTACCGCATATCCTTTCAGCTTCATCCTTAAGCTCCTTTATCGTTTTAACCGGGAGCCCGCTTCCCTTCACGCTGTCGATCAGATCTTTCCTGAGAGGATTTATTGCAATACCTCTTTCGGTAATTATTACATCGATGAGCTCACCCGGTCCGCAGAGGGTCGTTACCTCATCTACTATTACGGGTATCCTGTCCCGGAACAAAGGAATGGGAAGAATTACATTCCTTGCATGCAGACAATTTTGCCAGCCACCAATCCCATGAAGCAGATATCCATCAGAATGAGTGACAACATTCCCGTTGAAATTAAGGTCAACCTCTGTAGCACCCAGTATCATAATATCCATCATGCTGGTAAGGTTGCCCTTTGAATGATAATTATATGCATTGAACACAGGATAAGGAACATGAGTTACATTAGTTTCAAGTGAACGCACAGAATCAAGGTCAAAAACCTGGGCATCAAGTATATATCCCATCTGCCCATCCTCAAGCATTTTTACCATATATTTAGTACTGCCACCAAAACCAAAACTTGCTTTCCATCCCTTGTCTTTAAGTTTCTCATGAACAAAAACAGCTATGGCGAGGGATGTTCCCCCTGCTCCTGCCTGCATTGTAACTCCATCTTTTAAAATTCCGGATCTATCCAGGAATGAAGCAGTAAGTTCAGCAATAAGCAACCGGTCAGGACTTTTCGTTATCCGGGTAGTGCCTGAAACAATTTTTTCAGGTAGGCCGATTTTGTCAACGACTACTACATAATCAACGTATATACCTTCAATCTCCATAGGAATGCATGGAAAATCAACAAGATTATCTGTAACCACTATCACCTTTGAAGCATACAGGTAATCGGCCTTTGCATAACCAATTACACCGCACGCCGATGAACCTCCGGTCCCTTTTGCATTTCCGAATGTATCTGATGAAGGAGCTGCAAGTACAGCAATATCTATCATTACATCACCATCCTGAATTGCCTGTACCCTTCCGCCGTGCGAGCGAAGTATTGCTGTCCCTTTCATTTTTCCTTCTGACACATACCTGCCAAGCGGACCGTTCATGCTCCCCTCAATTCGGTTTATTGTACCATCATCAAGGTATTTAATTAAAGGATCATTGCATGGGAAAGAAGCAGAAGGGAACCAGACAAGGTCCTTTATTCCCATCGCTGATGCAATTTCAAAAATTTTATTGCTGACCAGGTCTCCGTCTCTCAGATGATGATGTGTTGAGATAGTCATACCATCGGCAAGACCGCATTTTTTCAAAGCTTCCTCAAGTGAAGTTATAAGTTTATTACCATCTTCGGGGTAATCAGAACATGATGGTACAGGAGGTGCAAATTTAGTCCCTTCAGGACGATGTTTACCAACACCCTTGAAAGGGATAACTGCTTGCCCGTTTATTTCAAGTGGCACAGAACGGCCGGCAGCATTGATCACTGTTTTGGTAGCCATATAGCCCTTTTATAACTAAACTCTATTGTCCTCTATCTTCATTTCTCCAGTTACTTTTCAGAAGTCCCAGGCGTTCAGCCAGTTCAAGTGTTTTTTGAGCCCGCGATACAACCGGAGCATCTATCATTTTTGATCCCAGGGCAACAACACCCAGACCATTTGATCTGGCTGATTCGAAAGCCCACACAATATCCTTTGATTTTTCAATTTCAGCAACACCTGGAGCAAATCCCTTCCTTATAACCGAAATCTGCCGTGGATGAATACAACCCATACCTTCAAAACCCATCGCCTTTGAAGCCAGTACTGTCGCCCTCAGTCCATCCATATCACCGATATCAGAAAAAACAGAATCGATAGGCTGAATTCCTGCAGCCTTTGCTGCAACTACAAGTCTTGATCTGGCATAAAATGATTCATTGCCTTCAACGGTTCTTGGCACTCCAATATCGGCAGTAAAATCTTCGAGACCAATAGCCATGCCGACAACTGACCCGCATGATCGTGCAATCTCAAATGCATTCTCAATTCCAAGTGCTGTTTCAATAACCGGCATAAGGAATACCTCGCTTTCAATCTTGTATTGCTTTCTGATCTCTTCTATCCTGTTTTCAACAGCCTTTACTGTTTCAGCAGTCTCGCATTTAGGAATAAGTATAAGGTTTACATTATGAGGGATGATAAAATCAAGATCATCAAGTCCCCGTTCACCCTGGTTTATCCTCACCATTCTTTCAGCACCATAAAAATTAACCTGTCTTAATGCATTTCTTACCAGATACCTCGATTCATCCTTTTTTTCAGGAGCCACTGAATCTTCAAAGTCGAGAATTATTCCATCCGCAGAATAAAGACCTGCATTTATCATAAGGCCGGGTGTGTTACCAGGAAGGTAAAGCCTTGTAAATCTGAATCTTTCACGTGTTGCAGAATAGTTGTTTTGAGAGATCATTTCAGGGAGGTATTCTTTTCCGGTCTCTGTTAATTGTTTCACAGCAGCTTCAAGCCTTGCTGATAAAACAAAAGGAAGAGCTCCCGAGTCAGTGATTTTCAGAAGAACATTCTCAATATTGAAAAACTTCAGTATCGCAAGGCAAAGGGTTTTGATGGACTCACCATATAAAGCCCGTACCCTCGATGTCAGATCAATTTCAATACCACCTGCGGAACGTATCTCAAGGATCATCTCACAGTCTGATCTGACTTTTGGACCAGAATTGCCGGCAACCGCAACAGACTTGTTCATTTCAGCATCGGCTTGGTTTACCAGATAAAAATAATAAATAAACCTGAGATCTTAAAGTTCATATGTATTAATAAACAGCCTATTTCCTGTGCTCACAGATCTCTATCAGAACCCCCGAAGTTGATTTCGGATGAAGAAACGCTATGTCGAGTCCTTCTGCCCCCTTGCGTGGTTTACTGTCGATAAGCTTAATCCCTGATTTCTCAGCCCGGATAAGCTTTTCCTCAATATTTTCAACGGCAAAAGCAATATGATGTATCCCTTCTCCCTTTTTTTCAATGAATTTTCCGATCGGGCCTTCGGGATCTGTCGATTCGAGAAGTTCAATTTTTGTCTGCCCTACCAGGAAGAATGCTGTGCGGACTTTCTGATCTGCAATTTCCTCAATCTTATAGCATTCCAGACCGAATGTATTCTCATAGAAGCTGATTGCAGCTTCAAGGTTGCTAACAGCAATTCCGATATGCTCAATATGGGTTGGTTTCATTATATAGTGAATTTTAACACAATAATAAGGTAATATGATATATTATGAAGCGACAAATGTCATGTATGGAAAGTTTTTCAATGAAATCAAAGTAAGCTTTTTAGCATCAATAACAAGTAGTATATTAGCACCCGCAAACGGACATTTGAAGTTTGTCCGGTTTACCATGAACCAATAAAATTTTGAATTGTTTAAAAAATAACAACATATTATTACTTAAAAATAATGAAAATCATTTGTTATGACTGTTTCTCCGGCATAAGCGGAGATATGAATCTTGGCGCCATGATCGATCTTGGTGTTGACAAGGATTACCTCATCGGTGAATTAAACAAGCTGAACCTTAAAGGATGGGAACTAATAGTTCAGAAAGATCAACGGCATGGGATTTATGGTACCAGGGCAACTGTAAAGCAGACAAAACATGAGCATGCTCACCGGCACCTTTCCGATATAAAGGAGATCATCTATAATTCAACTCTTGACGATAAAACAAAAGAACTTAGCCTTAAGATATTCATGAAGATTGCCGAAGCTGAAGCAGCTGTGCATGCGATTTCAATAGAACGAGTTCATTTTCATGAAGTTGGGGCAATAGACTCGATTGTGGATATTGTGGGGGCAGCTATCTGCTTCAACGCACTTAAGGCAGATGCTGTTCATGTAGCACCTGTCGAACTGGGGGGAGGTTTTGTCAGATGTGACCACGGCATGCTTCCTGTTCCTGCTCCTGCAACTGCTGAGATAATAAAAGGTCTGCCTGTTAAGAAAGGGGGAGTCGACTTTGAAGCTACAACACCAACCGGTGCAGCTATAGTATCGGCACTTGGAACTCATTTCGGAACTGATACTGTTATCACAATCGGGAAAACAGGTTATGGCGTTGGACAAAAAGAACACCCTGACGTTCCCAACCTTTTGAGAGTATCTTTGGGAGAACTGGAGTCATCGTCAGAAACAGGACATGATGCCTTGCAGATTGAGTGTAACATTGATGACATGAATCCGGAGTTCTTTGACCATATCTCTGATAATCTCTTCAAGGCAGGAGCTTCAGATGTTTTCCTTTCAAATATTATTATGAAGAAAGGCAGACCAGGTATTGTTCTGAATGTTATTTGTGAAAACGAAACTTCTGAACAGGTAAAAAGCATTATCTTTGCTGAATCTACTTCACTGGGAATCAGATCTTTTCCATTCAGAAAAGATACACTGTCAAGAAAGTTTGAAACTATCAGTACCGGATTTGGCGATGTAAACATAAAGCGATCATTTTACAAGGGGAAAGAGGTTTCAGTAAAGCCTGAGTTCGATGACTGCAGGAGAATTGCCACCGAAAAAGGAATTCCTGTAAAAGAAGTCTACAATAAAATTATGGCATTGCTGGTTAATATGTAGAAAGACAAAGACCGGAGAAAGAATATGACAGTCAATAAATCAGAAAAACTAAATAATATACTTACAGAGCTGGATTCTGCTGTTGTGGCATTTTCAGGAGGTGTGGATAGTTCATTACTGCTATACAGAGCTCATAAAATAAACAGGACAGGGGTTATTGCAGTTACTGTTAAAACGCCCTATATTCCTTCCCGTGAAATTGAAGAAGCTTCTGAATTCACGAAGAAATATGGTATAAAACATAAAATTCTCAACATCTCATTCCCCGAAATTATACGCCAAAATCCTATAGAAAGGTGTTACTTATGCAAGAAAACACTCTTCTCCCAGATCGTTGATTTTGCAGTTAAGAATAAATATGAACATATTCTTGATGGCTCAAATGCGAATGATACCAGTGAATTCAGACCCGGAATGAAAGCATTGAAAGAGATGGGGATCAGAAGTCCGCTTCTTGAATCAGGCCTCACCAAAAAAGAGATCAGGGAACTATTGCATACGGAAGGACTGGAGATATGGGATAAACCAGCAATGGCCTGTCTTCTAACAAGAATCCCGTACAATACTGAGATTAAGCCTGAGATGCTCAAAATGGTTGAGGAAGCAGAGAATATTCTTTTTGAGCAGGGATATCCCGGAACAAGGGTAAGAGTTCATGAAGATGTAGCCCGTATTGAATGTTTACCGGGTTATATTGATAAAATCATTCACGACCCTAAAAGAGAACATATTGTGGCTAATCTTAAAAAGATAGGATTCAGATATGTATCTTTGGATATGGAGGGATACAGAACAGGCAGCTTAAATCCTGAAAATTTGCAGATATGAATATTAAGGAAATTGAGAAGTTATTAAATGACGTTAAGAGCGGAAATACCAGCGTAGATGATGCACTGGATGTACTTAGAAACTTCTCCTACACAGACCTGGGGTTTGCCAGAATAGATCATCACCGTGAATTAAGGACCGGATATCCGGAAATAGTCTATTGCGCAGGTAAAACCGTTGAACAGGTGAGAGAGATCTTCAGAGTTATGGCTGAAAGAGAAAACAATGTTATTGGAACAAGAGCAAATCAGGAGATGTTTGACTCGGTTAAATCAATTTTAAGGGATGCAGTATATTATCCGATAGCAAGGATAATCTCAATTCAGAAAAAGAGGCCACCCGCTCTTGTAAGTATGATAGCTGTAATCACAGCCGGAACCTCTGACATGCCTGTTGCAGAAGAAGCTGCTGTGACAGCGGAGCTTCTCGGTAATAGTGTTTTGAGAATCTACGATGCCGGTGTTGCCGGTATTCACCGGCTGGTTGATAAGCTTCCGGAAATAAGAAAGTGCAAGGTGGTTGTAGTAATAGCCGGGATGGAGGGTGCTCTTGCAAGCGTAGTAGGAGGTCTTGTTGATAAGCCTGTTATTGCAGTCCCTACAAGTGTAGGGTATGGCGCTAACTTTGGAGGTATTTCAGCTCTTCTTGCAATGCTCACCAGTTGTTCAACCGGAGTTACTGTTGTCAATATTGATAATGGATTCGGAGCGGGATTCTCTGCCAGCATGATCAACAAATGTGAATGATCCCCGCAAAATGGCAGGTAAAATCCTTGTCTCCACAGCATATATACCCCCTGTCGCATACTTCTCTCTGCTATCTTCAGCAGATGAGGTATTAATCGAAAGAGAGGAAAACTATGTTAAGCAGACATACAGAAACAGATGCTATATTTTGTCTGCTAATGGTCCTCATATCCTGTCAGTCCCTGTACTTATCGGAAGCTTCCATAAAACTGCAGTAAAGGATATACGTATAGATTTTTCAAAACGCTGGCAACAGGTTCACCTGAGAGCAATGATTGCAGCCTACAGATCATCACCTTATTTTGAGTATTATTTCGACAAATTTGAGCAAATAATCGCAGTTGATCATGAGTTTCTTCTTGACCTGAATATGGAATTTATATTGCTTATCAGCAATATATTGAGAATAGATACTCCGATTACATATACAACTCATTTCGAGCCTGTAACAGCCAAACCTGCCGACTTCAGGTATACTTATACACCAAAAAAGCCGGAGCAGGTGGAATACCGCGAATACATGCAGGTCTTTCAGTATGGAAAGGGATTTGTTCCGGGATTAAGTATTGCTGATCTCATCTTCAATATGGGACCAGACTCTTATCAGTACCTTTGAAAGAAAGAGGCTGCCCAATTGTTGAACAGCCTCTTTCAAAGGAAGTTATCAAAGAATCAAAGACCAAATTTGTAGCTGAGTGTAAGGGAGAATATATCCTTCAGTGTGGTTGTGTTATAATCTGCCGGATCAAAACCAGAGTCAAGCTGATAGAGATAGTTTTTCTGTGAAGATTTATAATTTACATAGCCAAAGTCGAGTGCAACAGCTTTTTCCCTGAATCCCAATCCTCCGGAAATAGTCCTGTAGTCAAGATCTGCATTTTCCTCTGCAGGTTTGAATGCCTTGCCGTAATATCCGTATCCCGATCTCAGGTAAAATTTGTTATATCTGAATTCCCCTCCAACCCTGAAATTGCTGGTAGCTTTATAAGCCTCCCGGATATCATTGTTTTTATCACTGTAGTTATACCCGTCACCTGTCTGGAAAAAGTATGCAGCACTGTAATCAACATATTCATAATCAGCACTTATAACCCCAAATTTCTGGATCTGAAGTGCAACACCGGATAAAAACCTGAATGGAGTGTTCAGTGCATAGTTAAATCTTAAAGGTTCATTGTGAGCCTGGTAACTGCCTCCATCTGTGAACTTTGATGAAATATCCTCATAAAAGTATTCATCAATTTTATAGTATGTTGGCGTATGGAAAGCGACACCTATCCTCAGCATTTCAACAGGTCTGGCTATAAGTCCGAATTTAAAAGTAAATCCCGTTCCCCTGTCCTCAAAATAATCAATATAATCCATGCTTTTAAATTCTGATGGCATCGATGAATTTGCTGTTTCAACATGTTCAAAGTAGCTGCTGTAACGGAGGGTATTGATCCCAAAAGTAGCTCCGAAATAAATTTTATTGGAATAGTTACCTCCAAAGGACATAGCATGTTCACCAAGATAACCGTCATAAATTGTACTTCGCCTTACATCATGCCCATACCTTGAGGGAGGATTATCCCCATAGTTTGAAAAGACTGTACCATAGGAATTTCCTCCTGATCCTGTTATTGTATCAATGATCCAGGCATCATAGGCAATACCTTCTGCGCCTTCAAGATCACTGTAAAAAGTTCCCTCACTATATCCTGCCCACGAATCCGCTATTGAACTTGAATTATTTATTCCGGAGACCATAACATTCTGATTCAGATTATTGGTCTTATTAAATGAGTATCCGAAATTTAATGATATCAGACCTGTAGTACCTTCTTTAGAGATGATATTGCTTACAAACCCTCCCTGGTTAAGACTGAAGTTATAAAGATAATCGGTAGTAATTCCACTGAAATCAGTTGTTGATCTGATATAATTCAGCTGCGGAGTCAGACTTAACTCTGAGGATCTGAAGACACCTAAACCGGCAGGATTCTGACTCAGTGATGACAAATCGGCTCCAAGGGCGGTGAAGGCACCTCCCATTGAATTGAACCTGGCTGTACCTGAATAAAATACCTGTGAATATCTTAATGCATCATCTAAATTTTGTGCTCTGATAATGCCTGATAGAAAAAGCACGGATACTATTATTAAATATGTTTTTTTCATATAATATCTGTTTCTTTTGAAAAACAATAGTTCTATTCCGGGTATAGAATGATCTGATTGCAGAACATTTTCCGGGTGCTATCTATCTTCTGCCAGAAGAACCTGATGAACCATGAGAAGACGATCCGGAAGATGATCCCGATGAGTATGAGGATGATCCCGAGGAATAGGAAGATGATCCGGATGAATATGAGCTCCTGCCTCCGGAACCTGAATAACCTGAAGACCCTGATGAGGATCTGCTATATGATCCTGAAGAGCTGCTTCCGCCGCCATCGGAACTTCGCCGTGCGGGAACTGAATAGGTACCTGAGCCTGAACCGGTACTACCTGAGCGGTATGCCGGCAGCCTCTGGCCTCCGCTTGTTGAAGGAACGCTCTTAATAGTGCTGCTGCTCCTTTCGATGCTGTTGTTTACCCTGCTACCAGGCTCAGATCCGAGAGTCCTGCTATTATTGTATGAAGGCCTTGTACTCATCCTTGGATTATTATAGCTGGGTGTATAGGTTCTGTTGGAGTTCTTATACTCCGGACGTGCACCCGATGAGCCCTGTTGTGAACCATTGCCGGTACGCGCATTGGTTCCTTTTACAGCTTCCTGTGAACCTGAACTGCTCCGCCCTGATACAGCAGATTTGGAAACACCGGCGGTGCCTGTAGAAGGATCGGTTCTTCTGGTATTGGTCGAAGCTGCCGGGGTTCCTGAATAAGATCTGGATCCTCCTCCTGATGAACTTGCTCTTGAAGTAAGGGAAGCATCTCTCCGAGAGTAACCTCCACCGGCTGACATACTGTTACCGGAACGGGAAGACATTGTGCTGGCTCTTTCTCTCCTGCCGTAGTTAACATAGCTATCGTCGTACCCATGGCCGCGATAATATCCGCCGTAATAATAAGGGGGGTAGTAGCCTCCAAAGTAGGATGGATAATAGCCTCCATAGTAACCACCATAACCAAAACCATAGCCATACCCGTAATAAGGAAAACCATAGTTGAATCCAAGACCAAAGTATGGATATCCAAACCCAAATCCATAACCCCAGCCAGAATAAGGGTATCCGTATCCCATACTGAAATAGAAAGGATCCTGCCAGTAAGGGTTGAAATAATTTCCATAGAACATATTCAACCTGCCGGAATAAGAATTATCGTAATAATCATAACCTCCGCCATAATTATTTATGATAATCTGATCGTCGATTTGTGCTGCATCATTAAACTGGTCTGAAACGAGAGTATCAACTGCATACATGTTATCGTAATAGTCATTAACACTCAGATTCTGCTCTGCAATCTGCTGGTTACCAGAAGGCTGAGCTATGGCTGCAGGTTTATCTGACGATGAATAATAAAGGTCATCGTACTCACTTGCTGAATACCGGGTTGAAGTACATGAACCCAGAATCAGAAGAAAAATGCCTGATATGTATGTTAATACTTTCATTTTTGAATTGCATTTTAGTTATACTGAGTAATACGCAAATATTATACCAAAAGAACCAAATTAATAGGCAATTTTACAATGTTTCAACTTTATTGTCGCGGTTACACCTGGATTAACATAAAAAATAGCCACTCCGGGTGGCTATTTGTTTTTATCTCCTTTGTGTTGATTTCTCCTTTGAAGATGATGACTCTGAGGATTTTGTCTTACTATCTGAGGTGCTGCTTTTCCGGCTTTGGGTATTCCCTGATTTGCCGGACGTAGTTGCTTTTGAGGAAGATCCTCCGGACCTTGTTGAAACTGATCCAGAACCTTTAGATCCCGGGTTGCTTCTTCCTGATGAATACTCAGTACCGCTTCGTTCTCTTCCGGAACTGTTTGCGGGAAAGCTTATCTTCTTATCAGAGTTCGAAATAGTCCGTGTATCGGCACCTTTACCTCCGCTATTCCTGTTATTGTTATTACTGTTATTGTTATTACTGTTATTGTTATTCCCGTTATTGGAATTATTGCTTCTGTTACCGTTATCAACGCTGTTATTATTGTTTCCATTATTGGTATTGTTACTGTTATTCCCGTTATCAACGCTGTTGTTGTTGTTACCGTTATTGGTATTATTTCCGTTGTTTCCGTCGTTTCTGTTATTTCCGTTGTTCCCGTTATTTGCGTTATTTCCGTTATTATCGCCTGGACCATCAGCTATAACCCTTCTATCCACTGGATTCAGATATCTGCGTGTATCACCACCGGTATTCCCTGAATTTGAACCACCACTGCTGGCAGACGATCCTCTTCTGGAAGTATTTTCTGTATTACCGGCATTTGAGTAGCTTTTGGATGAGTAATTATAGTTGTAGTTCTTATTTACCGGATGGTAATAATAATTATAATGGTGATGGTTACCAACATAGATCGGCCGGTTGTATCCAATCCGTACATTTGTCACTACCGGAGAATACCAGTTATTGTAGTAGTAAGGATCATATCCATAGTAATATGAGTTTGCGAAATATGATTGGTTCCAGCCTCCGTAATATCTGTAGTTATATACCGGGTAAGCCGTGTATACAGGGTAAGCCGGGGCATATCCGAATCCAAATCCGGATCCACCTCCGCTGTAGATACTCATACCCCATGTATATGGCTGGTAATTGTACCAGTAAGATTCAGTAAAAACAGGAGCATAATAGTTGAACGAAGTGTAAGATCTGTGAAATCTGTTTATCCGGGATGAATAGTAATAGTCGTAATCACCGCGATAATTATTTACTACCACCGTTGTAACTTCATTCTGGTAGTTACCTCTGTCATAGACCTGAGCCTTCATTGATGAAGCAGATATCAGAAGGATTAATATTAGTCCGATGTGGTATTTTGCTTTCATGATGAACCTGCCTTTCTTTTTTGAGTATTAAGTGAAGTTTTTATTTAATTTTGCGCAATCTGTTAACAAAGTTAAAACAAATAGTATACCAAAAAAATGGCAAAATTTTTAACCAACCGGGAAGAGAACTATTCACAATGGTATAATGACCTGGTTATAAAAGCCGATCTGGCTGAAAACTCAGCTGTAAGAGGATGTATGGTGATCAAACCTTATGGTTATGCAATCTGGGAAAAAATACAGGCTGAACTGGACAGACTCTTCAAGGCAACCGGACATGTTAATGCATATTTTCCCTTATTTATTCCAAAGTCTTTTTTTAGTAAGGAGGCGGCTCATGTAGAGGGATTTGCAAAAGAGTGTGCAGTGGTAACTCATTACAGGCTTAAAATGGATGAATCGGGTAAAGGAATTGTTGTCGATCCCACTTCGAAACTGGAAGAGGAGCTAATCATCAGGCCCACATCAGAAACAATTATCTGGAATTCATACAAAAACTGGATTCAATCATATCGTGATCTGCCGATACTTATAAACCAATGGGCAAATGTTGTAAGATGGGAGATGCGTACCAGGCTTTTTCTGAGAACAACTGAGTTTCTTTGGCAGGAGGGGCATACAGCACATGCCACCCGTGAGGAAGCTGTTGAAGAAACGGAAAAGATGATAAATGTTTATGCGAGCTTTGCGGAGAATAGTATGGCGCTTCCGGTCATTAAAGGCTACAAAAGTGAAAATGAGCGTTTTGCAGGCGCGCTTGATACTTTTGCCATTGAAGCCCTTATGCAGGATGGAAAAGCTCTGCAGGCAGGTACAAGTCATTTTCTGGGTCAGAATTTTGCTAAAGCCTTTGATGTCCAGTTTACGGACAGATCAGGCAAACTCGACTATGTATGGGCTACATCCTGGGGCGTCTCTACCAGGTTAATGGGTGCTATAATTATGGGGCATGCGGATAATCACGGACTCGTGCTTCCTCCTCGTCTGGCTCCTATACAGGTTGTGATAATTCCTATCTTTAAGAATGCTGATCAGCTGGCACTTATTTCAGAAACTGCGAAAAGGATAAAAGCTGATCTTGAGTTAAAAGGGATTTCAGTAAAATATGATGACAGGGATAACAATACTCCGGGATGGAAATTTGCTGATTATGAACTCAAAGGGGTTCCTGTCCGATTGGCAATAGGCCCACGCGACCTTCAGAACAAAACTATTGAGGTCGCCAGAAGAGATACTCTTACAAAAGAGACCATTCCTGTTGATAGGGTAAATGACTTTATTCCGGGTTTACTCGAAGAAATCCAGTCCGGGATTTACCAGAAAGCTCTTAATTTCAGAAAAGAGAATACATTTTATATAGACAACTGGGAAGAGTTTAACAGGGTACTCGATGACACAGGCGGTTTTATTATGGCCCACTGGGATGGAACAGCAGAAACAGAAGAAAAAATCAAGGAAGAGACAAAAGCTACTATAAGATGTATTCCCTTCGATAGTCCTGAAGAGGAAGGTAGGTGTATTTATTCAGGCAGACCTTCTGTAAGAAGGGTCCTTTTTGCCAGATCATACTGATTTCAAAACAGCATACAGGGACAATCAAAAGACTGTCCCTGTTTTATTTATACTTAATTTTTACTATTTTAGATGTTTTTAAAATCATTTTAAATTAACCGCCTGACATGACAGATCAGAATGATAAGAAACTGGAAATAATCCACACACTTAAGGAGAAATCGCAACTGAAACAAATAGTTTATGACAATACATTTCAGGCATTCTCTGCTGCAAAGGATGTTTTGAAAGGTATGGCAAAAGAGATCAATTCAAACCTTGCAGGAACAGACTCGAGGATAAGGCTTGAATATGCTGACAGGAGTAATTTTGATGCACAGTTAAAGGTTGCAGGAGATGTACTTCTTTTCAGCATGCACTCTAATATTTTCCAGTTCGACAGGGAACATCCGGCATGGAAAACAGCATATATCCAGAAAAACAAATTTAATGCCTATTCAGGGATTATCAATATTTACAACTTTCTTGCTGATTCTTTCAGATACTCACGACTTGATGATCTTGGCTACCTCATAGCCAGGATATTCATCAATCATGAAAAGCAATACTTTGTCGAAGGTAAAAGACAGATGGGAATGCTTTTTACAAACTACGGAAGCGAAGAAATCAGTAAACAATCCCTGGAAATTATAATTTCAACGGCAGTTAATTATGCCCTGGATTTTGATCTTCTGGTGCCTCCTTATGACACTGTTAAAATCGCAACAGTAGGTCAGGCTGAGGCAAAAATCCAGCACTCCAGAGTGATCACAGGTAAAAGGCTGGGGTTTCAGTTTAATTCTGATGATGTGCTTATCAGCAACTCTCATGAAACCTGATGTGTGTTTTAAAATGGAAATATGAAATAGTAACCAGGCCATTATTAATACTGGCCCTACTATTATTATTTTCCCTCAAAAGCTATTCCCAGCTCCGGGCCATCGGTGATACAGTCATAATGATCCCATCTGGTTCATTTATTCATATCGGAGACAGTGTTTCTTATTTTTCAACTGATACAGTTATATGGATACCCTCAGGAACAGATCCTTTAGTCATTTATGAAAGAGACAGAAATCAGGTATTCTACGATTCTCTCAAAGCAAGAGCCGCCAGAAAACAGCTTACGAAAAAACTATATGATTTCGTAATTGTTACACCGGACAGAACAAATACAAAAGAAATTGACAAGAAAAGTGATGAGAATTATGTGAACTATACCGGCAGAAAGATCAGAAAAATAGAGATCCAGCGACTTGATGTTTTCGGCACCAGCATAAATAATCCTGCTGTAAAAAGCACCAGGAACACATATAATATGCTGAATAAAACCCACATAAATACACTGGAGAGCATCATTAGAAAAAATCTCCTTTTTAAATCCGGAGATGGTATTTCACCTCTGATTTTAAGTGATAATGAGAGGATACTCAGGCAACTACCCTACATTCATGATGCAAGAATACTGGTTGTTCCGGTATCAGACGAGGAGGTCGACATTGTTGTAGTTACAAAGGATGTATATTCATTGGGAGCCAGTTATAGCTACAGGGGATTTAAAAGAGGCGCTTTGTCAGTTTTCGACAGAAATATTTTCGGTATCGGACACGAACTTGAATTTCGATTCCCATTCGATACAGAAAAACCTGATTCCCCTGGTTTTGGAATCAGCTATTCTATTGATAATATAGCCAGGTCATTTATTAACCTGCGGACTTTTTATGTTAAAGGCTTAGGGGACAAAAGTTATGGATTCAGCCTGGACCGCCAGCTGGTCAGCTCCACAACAAAATATGCAGGAGGTATTTCGGTTCTTCAGATGTACACCGGAGAAGATTTCGATACAATGAAAGTACCCTTACCTTTAAGTTATAATTTGCAGGACTACTGGGTGTCAAGATCATTTCTTCTTAATACCCAGACAGTCAAAAGAGTTATTATAGGTGCCAGGTATATAAACAATAATGTATTTGAACATCCGCAGATTGAGCCTGATTCATATCACAGACTGCAGAAATACCAGGATTATCTTGGCTCCGTAGCGTTCTCAGCCCAGAAATACTACAAAACAAACCTGATTTATGGATATGGAAGAACAGAGGACATGCCTTACGGTGCTTTGTTAAGGATCACAGCAGGTAAAGAGTACAACGAATTTAAAACAAGGACTTATCTTGGTACCGATCTGTCTTTGGGTCAATCCATAAGCAAAATAGGCTATTTCTATACTTTTATAGGAGTCGGAGGTTTTTTAAATGATGCTGATAATGAGATCGAGCAAGGGATGCTTGCACTCCGGCTGAACTATTTCTCCAACCTTCTTACGGCAGGAAGATACAGGATAAGGAATTTTGTCAACTTTGACTATTCCAGGGGAACAGCCAGATATTCAGATGAATATCTTAAATTTCTCAGGGAGAATGGCTTCAGTGGTTTCAGAAACGATTCTATTAAGGGTACCCAGCGCTTTTATGCAGGACTTGAATCTGTATTTTTCAGCCCAACAGATCTACTGGGATTCAGATTCGCATTTTATGGTTTTTCTGACATCGGGTACCTGTTTAAATCAGATGAGTTTATAAGGGAAGGATTTCAGCTGTTGTCTATAGGTCTCGGAGTAAGAATAAGAAATGATAATCTTCTGTTCAATACATTGCAGATAAGATTCGCCTTCTACCCGGTTAAGCCCGATTTCTCAAGAGTCACAAATGTGGTTGTCTCTGGAGAACAATTGCTGAAACCATATAATTTTGATCCCGGACCACCCTCCATAATACCCTACAGGTAATTAACATTCACAGTGAATGCAAAAAGAATTTGAGAGATATATTGCAGATAATAATATGCTGGACAAAAACAGTCTGGTATTGATGGCCATAAGCGGAGGCATAGATTCCATGGTAATGGCATATCTCTTTAAATCAGCAGGTATCAGGTCCGGAATAGCCCATTGTAACTTCAGCCTCAGAGGAAAAGAATCTGACCTCGATGAAGATTTGGTCAGGCGATTTGCTGACGAAAATAATATACCTTTCTTTTCAACCAGGTTCAAAACAAAGGATTATGCATCTGCAAACGGATTATCTGTTCAGATGGCAGCCAGGGAATTAAGATACCAGTGGTTCGAGGAGACGAGGCTCCGTAATGGCTATGATCTTATAGCTGTTGCACATAATCTTAATGATAATATTGAGACTCTTCTTATTAATCTCACCCGTGGCACCGGTATTTCAGGGTTAACCGGAATCCGTCCGGTAAGTAATAGTATAATAAGGCCTTTGCTGTTTGCTACACGATCCGAAATTGAGATCTGCAGCAAAAAACACAATATCCCCTTTCGCGAGGACAGATCAAATGCCGACACAAAATATACAAGGAATAAGATCAGGCACCTGGTAATCCCCGTTCTGAAGGAAATCAATCCGGCAATAGAAAGAACTTTAAGTGAAACCATCGGGAGGCTGAGTGGTACCGGTGAACTTGTTGAAAGATATATCTCAAATCTAAGAGACAGTATATCAATAACTAAAAAAAACATTTGCAGCTTTGATCTGAACAAGCTGAATAGTTATCTTACTGACAAAACAGTCCTGTTTGAACTGTTCAGACCATATGGACTTTCAGGGTCACAGTTAAATGATCTGTCCGATGTGATTCACGGAAAAACAGGAGGTCAGCTCTTTACAGTTAGTCACAGGATAATAAAGAACAGGAATAAGATTATCATCTCACCTAATGAACAGATAAGCGAGTATTCCTGCCATATCAATAAAGCAAAGGAGCTGAAAAATGTTCCGGGGATTGAATCAGTGAAATTCAAAAAATTAACAGGCAATTTCGTTATACCAGATGATAAACTGATCGCTTGCCTGGATGCTGAAGAGACAGGCTTCCCTGTGATAGTCAGAAGATGGGAAAAAGGTGATTTTTTCTACCCGCTGGGAATGAGGCACAAGAAAAAGCTAAGTGATTTTCTTACTGATAAAAAACTCTCCCTGCTTGAGAAAGAAAAAATACTGGTTCTTGAATCAGGAGGCAGGATTGCCTGGGTTATTGGTGAAAGGATTGACGCCAGATTCAGGATCAAACCGTCAACGACCAGGGCTATTATAATAAAATCAGCCGGTCGTTAAACCTTCCTGACTCCATGAATGCCCCTGTCCACGAGGATAAGGTCAGCCATGGCTACTGCTGCAGCTGCCTCAACTATTACAGGGATCCTTAAGGCGATACAGGTATCATGCCTTCCTTTTACTTTAAGGGTAGTCATTTTCCCCTCTTTGAAATTGTATGTTGTCTGATCTGTTCCTGTAGAAGAGGTTGGTTTAACCACTACCCTGAAAATAATCTCATTTCCATTTGTTATACCTCCGTTAATTCCTCCCGCGTTATTTGTGGCTGTTCTTCCACTGCTATCCACAAAAGGATCATTATGAGCAGATCCTCTCATCGCTGCGGCAGCAAATCCTGCTCCGAATTCTATTCCTTTAATGGCCGGAATTGAGAAGATCATATGGCTAATGGCAGATTCAAAAGAATAAAAGAATGGTTCCCCCAGTGCACATGGCGGATTTTTTACCCTGCATTCTATTATTCCGCCAATAGTATCATTTGATGCTATGGCCTTATCAAGAGCCTCTTCAATATTAACCGATCCTCCTGCTGAAATAAGCTTTGCGGAAATATCCGATAATGCGGCAATCTTCTTTGCTACCACACCGGCTGCAACCAATCCCCAGGTTATCCTTCCCGAGAAATGGCCACTTCCACGCATATCCGAAAAACCCGAATACTTAACACCAGATACAAAATCGGCATGTCCCGGACGTGGTATATTTTTAAACTCATCATAATCGGAAGAGATCTTATCACTGTTCCTGGTAATAAGTGTAATTGGCGCTCCGGTAGTTTTGTCCCTGAAAACGCCGCTGAGAATTTCAGGAAGATCGGGCTCACGCCTCGGCGTAGTACCCCTGCTTCCGCTTTGTCTTCTTTTAAGATCTTCCATAAAATCCTCCGTCCGGAGTGATAATCCTGGAGGACAGCCATCTATCACCACCCCTATTGCTGGTCCGTGTGATTCTCCAAACAGAGAAATTCTGAAAACAACACCGAAGGAATTCATATATCTAACTTTTATCCCTGAATTTCTTGTAGAAAGAGAGAATCTCGCTTACACTGATCTTCTTTACTGATGATTGTCCGATACCCTCTGTGAAAACAAAATGAATGAATGAACCCGCTTTCTTTTTATCATGTGTGATGATCTCTTCCATCTCATTATCTGAAATATAATGCCTGTCAAGAAGTTGAAACCTGTTCAAAAGTTTTATTATCCTCTCCTTTTCCGCGGCAGAAACAAATCCCTTTTCACATGAAAATTCAGTAGCCAGTTCCATCCCGGAGGCAACTGCAAAACCGTGTTTTACAGCTCTCTGCAGTTCAATGGCATGCCCGTATGTATGTCCGAAATTAAGTATCCTCCTCAGGCCGTTCTCTTTTTCATCTTCTGAAACTACCATTGACTTGAAGCTGACTGCTTTTGTTACAAGCATTGTCAGCAAATCACAGTCACGATCAAGTATCTGTTTAATGCTGTTCTCAATTATTTCAAAAAGACCTTTATCTCCGATCACAGCTGTTTTAATTAATTCTGACAGACCAGAGAGATACTCATCTTCCGGGAGAGTCAGCAGCATGGCAGGATCGCAGATCACAAACTCGGGCTGGCGGATAGTTCCTATCATATTCTTGGTTGTACCCAGATTGACCCCGTTCTTTCCGCCTGTGCTGGCATCAACCTGTGAAAGAAGGCTTGTAGATACAAATCCGCATTTTATCCCTCTCATATAGACAGAAGCAAGAAATCCTGCAAGGTCACAAACCACTCCCCCTCCTACGGCAAGGATAAACCCTGACCTGTCAATACCTGAGTCAAGCAATCTCCCGGCCAGATATTCGATAACAGAAAGTTTTTTACTCTCTTCGCCCGCTGTAACTGAAAAAACAGGCAGATCCGGAAATTTATCGCCATATAATCGCAGGATATTATCATCAGTAATTATAACAACACCACTCTCGGGCAGGAGCTCCTTAACCGACTCCCAGGTCTGTCCTACGATGATCTCCGATTTTGCGGCCGGGGTATTTACGAATATTTTTTCCAAGCAATATAATTATTGAATGCTAAAGTAATCAATTCATCCGGCAATTGAGTAATATTACAGCAAAAACGAGGATCAGTCATTTTTTTCATTGAGTTCCAGCCATCTCAATTCCTTAACATCCAGCACTTTCATAATATCTCCATGCCTTTTTGATTTAGTAAGCAGATCATCAGAACTTAATGTTCCCTTGCTCAGGTCTGACTCAATCTGACTCTTCTCTTTCTCCAGGCCTTCTATCTCAGCTAACAACTTGTTAAACTCCTGTTTCTCTGTGAAAGTGAGACCACTCTTTTTTGCCCTTTTTTCATCAATTTCATCTTTAGGTTTTACCTCCTGCCGTGACTTATTTCTGATCTGAATAATCTCCTGTTCCTGCAGCATATCCTCTCTCTCCCTTAACTGAGTATAATTGCCAGGAAAATCCTTGATAAATCCATCTCCCTTGTATTCAAATATATGATCAACTACTTTATCCATAAAATACCTGTCATGAGATACAATAATTACACACCCTCTGAATCCTGCCAGATATTCTTCCAGTACGTTGAGCGTGAGAATATCCAGGTCATTTGTAGGTTCGTCAAGAATAAGAAAATTAGGGTTTTTCATAAGAACCGTCAGCAGATACAGACGCCTCTTCTCTCCACCGGACAGCTTTCTGATCAGCGTATATTGTTTATCTGGTGGAAAAAGAAAATAATTCATGAACTGCGTTACTGACAGAACACTCCCGTCACCCAGGGTAACAGTTTCGGCAATACTTTTTACCGCATCAATAACTGACATTTCATCATCAAATTCAATTCCTTCCTGCCTGTAATAGCCAAATACAACAGTTTCTCCCTTGTCAACTGTTCCTTTATCGGGAGAAATCAATCCGGTAATAATATTCAGAAGAGTTGTTTTTCCTGTTCCGTTCCTGCCAATGAGCCCTGCTTTCTCAAATCTGTTAAAGGAGTAGTTGAAATCCTTTAGTAAAACCTTATCGTTGTATGATTTGCTGATATTCTTCAATTCAAGGATCTTCTTACCCATCCTTGAGATATTTACATTTATATTAATAGCCTGTTCCCCCTGTTTGTAAACTGCTCTCTCTTTCAGATCAAAAAATGAATCGATGCGCGATTTGGCTTTATGTCGCCTTGCTTTTGGCATTCGTCGCATCCAGTCGAGCTCTGTCCGTAAAAGATTCCTGGCCTTTTCAACATTCATCTTTTCAGCGAATTCCCTGCTCTGCTTCTTTTCCAGGAAATATTCATAGTTACCATTATATCTGAAAATCTCATTCCCTGATAGTTCCAGTATGACATTGCAGACTCTGTCAAGAAAATACCTGTCATGAGTAACCATCAATATCGTTTTATTCGACCGTATCAGATAATCCTCGAGCCATTCTATCATATCAAGATCGAGGTGGTTGGTGGGTTCATCAAGAATTAGAAGGTCCGCTTCCTCCACAAGAACTTTTGCCAGGGCAACTCTCTTCTTCTGACCACCTGAAAGTGTAGCAATTATAACATTCAGGTCAGTCAGATTCAACTTGAAAAGTATTTGTTTTACAGCTACCTCATAATCCCATGCCTTAAGATCATCCATAAGCTGTAAAACAGATTGCATATCGTCAGAATGCCCTGACATTATACACTTTTCATACGTCTTGATTGTTCGGACAAGTTCACTGTCTGTACTGAATAGCTCATCGATTATGCTATTTGACTCATTAAGTGCAGGATATTGTCTCAGATATGCTGTCTTCAGTCCTCGCCTTATACTCAGAGTACCATTATCAGGTGTTTCAATTCCTGCTATTATATCGAGTAGCGAAGATTTTCCTGCCCCATTTACGGCAATAAGCGCAATTTTATCATTTTTGTTAACATTAAGTATTATGTTTTCGAAAAGGATCTTATCACCGATTCTCCGGGAGATATTCTCAGCCTGTAAGTAACTAAACATTTATTTCCAATATTGTGCAAAGATAAAAAGTGTTACCTTACCCACACTATCATAATTAAACCGAATGACTATCAGGGAAAGGTATAAAAGGACCATCGGATATTTCCGGAATAATAATCCGGACCCTGATACAGAACTTGATTACAAAAATCCTTTTGAACTTATTGTTGCTGTGATCCTGTCGGCTCAGTGCACTGACAAGAGAGTTAATATGATTATGCCTCCGCTTATGGAGAAATTTCCTGATGCAGCCTCAATGGCCGGCGCAAAACCTGAAGAATTATTTGAGTATATCAGATCATGTTCATATCCAAATAACAAGGCCAGACATCTTTCAGGGATGTCAAAGCTCTTAACTGAAGAATTTGGAGGGAAAGTACCTTCAGAGCCGTCGTTGCTGCAGAAGCTGCCAGGTGTTGGAAGGAAAACAGCCAATGTTGTGGCATCTGTATTATTTAAAAAACCTGTTATGGCAGTTGACACTCACGTCTTCAGGGTTGCTAACCGGATCGGACTTACTGTTGCAAAAAATCCGATCAGCTCTGAGATACAGCTGACCAGGCATATCCCTGCAGATCTTGTACATAAGGCACATCACTGGCTCCTACTGCACGGGAGGTATATCTGTAAATCGAGGAAGCCTTTGTGCAGTATGTGTGGTCTTTCTGATTTCTGCAAGTACTATATTAAGAACTCCGGTTTAAAAGCAAAATAAAAATTATCAAAGATTTTAAAGACAAATCATGTTGAGGCCAATATTTATTATTTTTAGCTTTTCATGGTTATACTGAGAGATGGATTATAAAGAGAGATACGAGGAGCTGCTTAAAGAGCATGAACTGGTTGTAAGAGAACTTGAATCTTCCCGCAGAGGAGCGCAAGATACAGGAAATCATAAGGATCATGAAAATCAGAATATCAGAGATCAGGTACTGCTCGAAATCCTCTATAATTCAATTCCTTCTGCAATTGCGATAACAAATCCCTCAGGTGTTGTCACAATGGTAAACAGCGAATTCACAAATCTTTTCGGATATTCACAGGAAGAGGTTACAGGTAAAAGTTTAAATGATCTTATCGTTCCTGATGATTTAAGGGAAGAGGCTGCTGAGATTGACAGACTTTCTTTTTTGAACATGAAGGATATAAGACAAACAATAAGGAAAGATAAGCACGGGAGCAACATTTATGTTTCCCTTGTCGCCAGCGGAATAGTCATTAACAATGAGATTGTAGCACAACTTGTCATCTATAGCGACATTTCAGCTGAAAGAAAAAAACAACTTCTTCAGGAGATATTATTCAATATTTCAACCGCAGCAATTAAACAGTATGATTTAAAGGATATTTATCCTTCAATTGTACATGAATTAAGCAAGATATGGGATACAAACAACTTTTTTATTGCACTTTATGATAAGGAGGCTGAAAAGCTGTCATTTCCATTCTTTTCTGATGAAAAAGATAGTTTTGATGATATCCCTTCTGAAAAAACAATTACAGAATATGTTATAAAACAGAATAAGTCAGTACTTCTGAAAGTGAATGATCTCAAAATACTTGAGGAATCAGGTGAGATTGACCTTATCGGAACACCCTGCAAAGTATGGATGGGTGTTCCTTTAAGGGTTGAAGGAAATATCATTGGCGTAATGTGTCTCCAGGACTATAATGATGAAAACAAGTTCTCAGCTGATGACCTTTATGTACTCGACTTTATTGCTAACCAGATCGCTCTTTCGATTCAGAGGAGGATAATCCTCGACAACCTTATTATTGCCAGACAGAAGGCAGAATATGCTGCCAAGTCGAAACAAATCTTCATGTCGACTATGAGCCATGAGATAAGAACACCCCTCAATGAAGTGATTGGAATTACAAACCTCCTTATGCAGGGACATCCGCGTGAGGATCAGATGGATTTCATTAAAACACTGAAGTTTTCGGGTAATCATTTACTTACCCTTGTTAACGATGTTCTCGATTACAATAAGATGGAATCTGGCAAGATAGTATTTGAACAGACTCAGTTTAATCTCAGTGATTTCCTGGATGGAATTATGAGGTCATATTCATTCAGGTCAAAGGCAAAGAATCTAAGCTTCGAACTGACGAAGGATCAAAACCTGCCACATGAGGTTATTGGCGATCCCATAAGGCTGAATCAGATTCTATCCAATCTTTTGTCAAATGCACTTAAGTTTACCAACCATGGAGGTATCAGCGTTTTAGCAAAAGAGATTGCACGTAACGGAACCCAGTCAAAGATTGAATTCTCTGTTTCCGATACAGGTATAGGAATCTCCAAAGAAAAACATTCTGTTATTTTTGACGGATTCACTCAGGCGTCACCGGATACAACCAGACAGTATGGAGGAACCGGCCTTGGGCTTGCAATATGCAAAAAACTAATTGAGCTTCAGGGAGGAAACATTCAGATTGAGAGCGAACCTGAAAAGGGTTCGACATTCAGATTTGCAGTCACTCTGGGTATCTCCGATATTGCAGATGGCGGTTCAAAAGCTGAGGCCCCGGAGTCCTATACAGGATTGGAAGGCAAAAAGATTCTGGTTGCAGAGGACAATAAAATAAACTTCTTTGTTGCCAATAAATTTCTGACCGGCTGGGGCGTCAAGGTAACTCATGCTGAAAACGGACAGATTGCTCTTGAAAAGACCAGAACAGAGGATTTTGATCTGATTCTTATGGACCTGCAAATGCCGATAATGGATGGTATTGAAGCTTCCAGATTGATAAGAAAATCAGATAATCCGAGAATTAAAAATATTCCCATAGTTGCCCTCACTGCCGCCATTATGTCGGAAAGTCATGATAAAATTGAAGACCTTCACATAGATGATTATGTGCTTAAACCTTTTAAACCACATGATCTGTTTGAAAGGATACTGAAGCATATAAGGTAAGGCGTAAAGGCGTAAAGGCGTAAAGGCGTAAAGGCGCAAGGGCGTAAAGGCGCAAGGGCGTAAAGGCATAAAGGCGGATGGGCCTGGACAGTTTTGAATAAAAGAAGAATTCCTACTTATTCAGGCAATGCCTGGCAATATAAGCTGAGGCCTTCTGATTTCCAAGTGAGTATGATCTTTTAAAATCGTGACATGCATTATCGGTCTTCCCCAGGCTTAGTTGCGCAATTCCTTTGTTCAGCCATGCTTCCGCATTCCCGGGCTTGAGATCGAGCGACATACTGTAATCCCTGGCTGCCCAATCCCACGACTTCGATGCAAAATATGAATTAGCCCTGTCTACATAACAGTCAGGGTCATTAGGATGCAGTTTGAGATTTTTTGAAAAATACTCCAGCGCTTTTAAATTATCTCCCGACTCAGCCTCAACTTTTCCTGCCAGGCTTAAAGCTTTTTTATCATCCCGATATAACTCAAGGTACTTCTCTAGGTCCCGTATGGCCTTATCACTTTCCTTTGTTTTCCTGTAACATTCAGCACGTTGAATAAACAGTTCAGCATCTGCGACACCTGACTCCAGAAGCTTTGAGTAGGTAACGGAAGCTCCGGCCGGATTTGACTGACCCGTTTGCGCCTTTGCAAGGACTCTGAGATACTTTTCATTATATGGATCAGAACCGACCAATCCGGAGAGAAAAGTAACCGATTCGGAATATTTACCTGAACCCAGGCTGATCAAAGATTCGGCATATATAACATCTTCACTTTCAGGATAGTTTTTCCTCAATTCATTCAGAACACTCCTGGATTCTTCAATTTTACCTTTTGATGTCAGAAATTCTATCTCAGATATGCTTTTCTCTTTATTACTATACCACTCCTTCTTCCAGAATTGTCTCCATTCCGGCCTGTTCTCAACTGACTGAAAAGCCGGTTCAAGCATAATCTCCTTTTCGCTTATTTTGAATTTTGACCCAAGATGCATTCCCAGATGATGCATGGATGTAGCAGCGTCTCGTTTCAAAGCGTAGACTTTTGCAAGTCCATAATCTCCTGAATGTTCTTCAATACTGTTTGCCTTGTTAAGATCCCTTATTGCTCCTGAAAGATCATTCTCAATAATAAAGATTTCTGCTCTTTCAGTATAAAGCCGGATTCCTCCCTCATCACCAATGGCGTTCGACAAATGGTTTATTGCTTCTCCTGATTTGCCTGACTGTGAGAGAGCCCTGGCTTTAAGTATTATATCAATATCCTTTTGTCCGAAAATCTTAAAACTAAACAGGCAGATTGACAGCAGAACCATTACTCTGTATATACGGGTCCTTGGGCTCATTTTGTCTCTTGTTTTTTTACCTTCGCATCCAATTCAGTTATTACATGCACAAAACCCGACAAATGAAATATTTCGGTGCCCGATATGCGATTCTCATAAACATCACATTCATAAAAGTATACACCGGGGGAAACAATTCTTCCGTTATAAGTACCATCCCAATCTATACGGGGTTTCGCTGTGCTGAATATTAAAAGTCCGTTCCTGTTGAAAAGCCGGAAGTTCACTTTCTCAATCAGACCTGTTGTTTTTGCCACAAGCCTGTCATTTATATCGTCCCCATTTGGAGTAAATACATTCGGGATCTCATAAAAGTTGCATGAATCGATACAGACCATAACTGATTTTTCACTTTCGTTGCCTTTCAGGTCAATTGACGATACAGCGTAACATCCTGATATTATATCACCGGGGAAATGTTTGTAGGAAAAAACTCCGGGATCAGCGATTTCAGTTATCAGAGCCAGGCTTTCCTCTGTCGTAAGTTTATAATAGATCCTGTAACCCGCAATATCATTCAGACAAACAGGATCATTAATTGTCCACCGAACGGTATTGTAAAGACTGTCACACTGACTTGTTACACTAATCTCAGGAGGACAAGGCGGCTCATTGTCAAGAGGTATTACACATTGTTTTTCTGAGAAATTGAGAAGGTCTTTGGGTAAATCATCGCTCAGGTAACCTCCATATGATCTGATCAGATAACAATATTCCCTGCCATTCTCCAATTGCTGATCGGTATAGCTCAGCTGGTTTGTAGAACCTATTGAATCATACGCAGATGTTGATTCATTCAACCTGTAAATATCGTATCTTGTATTGATCCATGGGACATTACGGGCAAAAGATAATCTCGCTTTTCTGTCACCTGCAGAGGCTTTCAGATATAGCGAGGAAGCATAGGCCGGCTCACCTATAAGAAACCTGTTACCGGCTTCATTGTTCCACAATTCAAGCCTGTACACATAACCTGTAGTCGTTGTATTGATGAGCGTATCAACTATAATGGTATCGTTCAGGTCGGTAGTGATCAGTGATTTAACCTGCACATAATCTTTGCCTCCGGTTCCCACCGCCCTGTATAACAAATACCCATACGGACCATTCGCAGGGATCGTATCAAGCTGCGATGGCTTCATCCAGGAGATAAAAATGGAACCATTAACAGGATCAGTGTTTCTGACACTGACATTTTTAATAACAGGCACACCGGAAACCAGTGAGGATGTTATCTCATTTGATGCTTTGCTTTCTATTCCATTCGGGAATACAGCAACAATCCTGTAAGTATATTCAGTCCCATACTGGAGGCCCTGTCCGTTATCACTATCTGAGAATGAAGTTGTTGCACTTCCTGTTATGTATCCTGCCTTTGCAAATCCGAATGAAAGTGGAACACCTGCAGTACATGAATCTGGATTGAATGTTGAAGCACCTTCCCTCCTGTAAATACTGAAACCTGCAATGACATTAGTGCCATAATCAGACCATACAAGCCTTATCTGTTTACCTTCAGGCAATGCATTGACAATTTCCGGTGCCGGGCCCAGAACCTTAATCTTCATGTTATCAATATCCGATAGCTTGACATCACTGTTATAGTCATCCGACTTAAAGATAATATCGTATGGCTGGCTCCTTACAGCCTCATAGCATGGTATCCACAGGAACCTTGAAGAAGCATATCCGGCAACTGAATCTATCCTGGTAAAAGTGGCAGGACATGACTTAAGTGTAAAAATACCGGAAGTCGACTTCAGAGAAAGAAAATCATTATTGGCATCAGTAGCCGAGAAAATGAAATCAACTGTATCTCCGGCCTCAACACAATAATCCCTTAACGGGCTGTTTACAGGAGGTTTATTGTCTGTGCTGTAAACTTCAATCTGCATATCTCTCACCACAATACCTATCTTCTTACCATTTCTCCATTCCTGTATCTCCATAGCTACATTGAAGATACCGGTATCAGCTGGTGTATCCCAAATGAGGTCACCGCTAATTGAATCAACTCTCAATGAATTTGTTGCAGGAGGGAAAGTGTAATTTTCTATAGGTTTGCCATCTTCGCGGGTGCAGATTGTAAGTTTATATGAGAGGCTGTCACCGTCAGGATCGAAGGCGGCAGGATTATGAATAAAAACATAACCATAGGCAGCTTTATCATAGGGTGGATTAAGCAATACCGGTGTGCTGTTAAAACCCATTGAGGGATTAACTGTAAGAATTGTTGACATTGAGAATACAACATTAACTGAATTTGGAATATTCTTTACTCCTGCATTCCTGTTAGGATCCTGAACAACTATCTTATAAATACCCGGTCCGGGATAGGTATGGATTATCGTGTAAATATTTCTCTTATAGAAGTTGGGAAGAATCAATTCGCTTACCCTCTTTGCTGTGGAAGTTGTATTGTCACCCCATTCCACATCGAGGGACGGGCGGTCAGCAAAACTCAGTGTATATGTAAAGGTGGTTATGGTAATTTCATAGGTAAGATCAGATAATTGTACATAAGTGATCTCCCCTGCCCTGTTATGAGTTGCATTAATATCTGCAAAACATAATGTAAGAATGGATAGAATTACAAGTTTCTTAAACAATAAGTTCTTCACCCGGACTATTTTATTTTCAAAATCTGTTCAGTATTATCTGAAGTCAGTTTTATTCCTTCTTCAAACTCATTTATCTTAATTATTATCAGGTTCGACTGATCCGGATACAATTCTGTCATAATCAGGTTCTTCACTGATATTATCTCGGGTTTACGCACCTCACTGTATCCAAAATTAAGTTTAACCTCATTATCAACAATTACAAAATCATTAAGTTTTCCTGTTATCAGTTTTTTGTTAACCCTGAGGAGGAGTTTACTATTCAGGTAATTCTCAATGATATCCCTTGACTTTTGATCTTCCGTAGAAATATCTTTACCGGAGGTGTCATTCATCAGCATGTTCATATCCAGCAGGAAATCATCGAAGTACATCTTTACAAACACATTCAAAGAATTACTATCCGCTATGTAATCAATACTTGTAAGAGTAACATGCACCGGATGAAAAATAAACCATAAAGAAAAAAACAGAGCTTTAATCATTTCCTTCTGTTGTGGAATAATTAATGCCGCAAAAATCAGACCATTTATTGCTCCTCATCAATATTAACCCGGTCTTTGAGATAATTTACAGAACCAACCTCAATGAACGAGAAACCAGCTCCGGCAGCAAAATTTCCTGCCAGTACTACAACGATATCATCACCCTCTAAATTGTGAGTTACCAGAAGATTTTTAAGGGCATTATGAATAAAATCATCAACTGATTTTTTACTCTCCTGATATCCTGCATATATGCCATATGACAGTGCTAATTCACGCATTGTCCTTTCTGAATAGCACTGAGCCAGTATAAGGTTAATGCCTCTGTAGGCGGCCATATCCCTGATTGTCCTTCCCATAGCAGTATCGGCAATAATGCCTCGTGCCCCGATCCTGAAAGCAGTTTTAACAGCTACCTTGGCCAGATACGCTGATATCTCCCCGGTAGAATTAATATATGGTATATCTAAAAATTTCTCTTTATTTTTTTCAACTTCGAGAGCTACCTTGGTCATTGTCCTGACCGATTCAACAGGATATCTGCCATTAGCAGTTTCGCCGCTCAGCATTATGGCATCCGTCTGAGAATAAATAGCATTGGCGATATCACTGACTTCTGCCCGTGTCGGCCTTGGATTCGTTATCATCGAATGAAGCATCTGTGTTGCAACGATAACCGGCTTCCTGTTAATGATACACTTGTTAATAAGCATTTTCTGAATGCTTGGGATCCTTTCATAGGGTACTTCTATAGCCAGGTCTCCTCTGGCTACCATTACTCCGTAAACATGATCAAGGATATCATCAATATTGTCAACACCTTCCTGGTTTTCAATTTTAGCAATAATTTTGATCTGACTTTTATAAATGTCAATCTCAGACTGTACATCCAGAACATCCTGCCTTGACCTGACAAATGAATGTGCAATGAAATCAACTTCGTTTTCAGCTGCCATTTTAATGAAAGTCCTGTCTTTTTCAGTTAGTGAAGGGAGATTTATCCTTGCTCCGGGAACATTTACACTTTTCCTTGCCCCAAGAATGCCATCATTTTCAATCGAGCATTCCAGAGTATTACCATTTTTCCTCAATGCTTTCAGCTCAATTTCCCCATCGTCTATAAGAATAAGGGAACCCTGAGGTACATCCGAAGAGAATAAAGGATGGCTCACATAAATGGTTTCAGATGAGGTCTTTTTAGTCGGATCCCCGGTAACATTTATCTTTTCACCCTTTTTCAGATGAACCGGCTTATCACAAACCGTGGTCCTTATTTCCGGTCCCTTAGTGTCGATAAGGACCGCAATCCTGGAAGAAACTTCGCGTACATTCCTGATAATCTTAAGTGCAGCATCTAAACTGGCATGAGCCGAGTTGATTCTTACAACATCCATCCCCTCTTCAAAAAGTTTCTTCAGAAATTCCGGTTCACAGTTCTTGTCTGAGATAGTTGCAACAATCTTTGTCCTCTTCCTGTACATTATTTAAATTATTTTAGTTTTTGAATTTCCTTAAGCGCTTCAACTGCCAGTCTGTAACTGTCGAGGCCAAATCCGGCAATGCTGCCCCTGCAACTTCCTGCAATGAGGCTTCTGTGCCTGAATTCCTCGCGGGCGTGTATGTTTGTAATATGAACCTCGATCACAGGAACCTTAATGGAGGTAATGGCATCGTGTATAGCAACGGAAGTATGAGTATATCCTCCTGCATTCAGAATAACACCCTCTGATGATATTCCTGATCTCTGAATTTCATTGATTATCTCACCTTCAACATTGGACTGGAAGTAACCAAGTACTATCTCAGGAAATTGCCCCCGGAGTACTTCCAGATAACTTTCGAATGAAGAATGACCATACTTCTCAGGTTCACGTACCCCAAGAAGGTTAAGGTTTGGACCATTGATAATATTAATATTCATCAGTAATTGAGTTTACAGAAACATGACAGGCATGAAAGAATGAGTTTAAAATGGTAAAAATAGCTAAAAAATAATTACCGTGAGGTATAAACAGATTTCAGTATTTACCAGAACATGCGGCAGACAAGACATTTAAATAAAATCAGCATTATAAAACAAACAGTTTTCAGCAATAATTATACTTTTATGAAAGAATAAACAGAATAGTCATCAGATTTAAATGAGTCTTACCTGGCAACAATCATTCAGAAATTTTGAAACGTATCTCAGGCTCGAGAAGTCTCTTTCTGAGAACAGTGTTGAAGCTTATCTCAATGATGTAAAAAAGCTCGAAAGATTCTTTGCTGAATCAAAAAAAGATGTATCTCCGGCAAGTGTGTCCTACCCCGATCTTAAGGAATTTCTCGGCTGGTATGGCTCAGAAAGCAGCAATACACGAACCCAATCCAGGGTACTCTCGGGGATAAGGGCATTTTATAAGTTTCTTCTTATCGAGGGTGAGACAGATGACAATCCTGCATCTCTTCTTGAGTCACCCAGGATCGGGTTTAAACTGCCACAGGTACTATCTGTTTCAGAGATCGACAGGATTATTGATGTAATTGATCTGAGCAAGGCTGAGGGACACAGGAACAAAGCAATAATAGAAACATTATACGGATGCGGACTTCGCGTATCGGAACTTGTTAATCTTCATATTACTGATATTCATTATGGTGAAGGCTTTGTAGTGGTTACAGGGAAAGGAAACAAGCAGAGACTCGTACCTATAAGTGGTAAAGCACTGAAGGAGATTGATATCTACAAAACCGACAGGAACAGGCTGACAAAAATCCATGATGAGAATATTATGTTTCTGAACCGCCGTGGCCGAAAACTAACAAGGGCAATGATCTTCACCATCATAAAGGACCTGGCTGCCAGAGCCGGAATTAATAAAACAATAAGTCCTCATACATTCAGACATTCATTTGCAACTCACATGGTAGAAGCAGGAGCCGACCTGAGGGCAGTTCAGGAAATGCTGGGGCATGAATCTATCCTTACAACAGAGATTTATACGCACATTGACAGAAGCTATCTGAGGGATACCCTTATAATGTTCCATCCAAGATCCTGAAAGCAGAAAGCCTGTTTTAAAAATTCGATTTTTCTATTAACTTTGCGCCTGATTTTAAAAAAACAATAATTTATTTATCTCAAATCAATAAAATTATGTCACAAGTTAAACGAGTCTACTCCTTTGGAAAGAAATCTGCAGAGGGTAAAGCGGACATGAAAAACCTTCTCGGAGGAAAAGGCGCTAACCTTGCAGAAATGTGTCTTTTAGGTCTGCCGGTACCTGCCGGGTTTACAATCACCACCGAAGCCTGTAATGAGTACTACAAGAATGACTGTACTCTTCCTGAAGAACTGATGCCTGAAGTATGGGCAGCCATGAAAAAAACTGAAGAAGCTATGAACATGAAGTACGGTGATGCAGAGAATGCATTACTTGTATCATGCCGCTCAGGTGCACGCAGCTCTATGCCAGGGATGATGGACACTGTTCTGAATATAGGACTTTGTTCAGCAACCATTCCCGGCTTCCTTAAGAAAACAAATAATCCCCGCTTCGTTTATGACTCATATCGTCGTCTGATTATGATGTACGCTGACGTCGTAATGGAAAAAGCTGAAGGCATTGACCTTGGAGAAGGTAAAGGAATACGTAAGCAACTGGATGAGAAACTTGACGAATTTAAAAAACAGAAAGGATATAAATCAGATACTGAAATTTCAGCTGATGAGCTGAAGACTCTTGCTGAAGATTTCAAGGCTATTGTTAAGAAAGCTCTCGGAAAACCTTTCCCCGACGATGCTAAAGAGCAGCTTGAAGGCAGTATTAAAGCTGTATTCAAGAGCTGGAACGGAAAAAAAGCTGTATCATACCGACGTATAGAAGGTATTCCTGATGACTGGGGTACTGCTGTAAACGTTCAGGCTATGGTATTTGGAAATATGGGCGATTCATCAGCTACAGGTGTTGCATTTACACGTAACCCTGCAACCGGAGATAACCTTTTCTATGGCGAATGGCTTGTAAATGCACAGGGAGAAGATGTGGTAGCAGGTATCCGCACACCCAGCCCTCTTAATGATGATACCAAAAATGATCAGAACAGACATCTTCACAGTATGCAGGAAGCAATGCCTGGTACTTATAAGGAACTCTGGGATATCCGCAATATACTTGAGAAGTCGTTCCGCGATATGCTCGATATAGAATTCACAATTCAGGAAGGTGTTCTTTACATGTTACAGTGTCGTGCAGGGAAGAGAACTGGTACCGCAGCCCTTAACATGGCTATGGACATGCTTCATGAAAAACTTATTGAAGAAAAAACCGCAGTTATGCGTGTTGATCCTGCACAGCTTGATGAGTTGCTGCATCCTATATGCGACCCTGCAGTTGAGAAGAAGCATACACCGGCAGTAAAAGGTCTTCCTGCAGGACCGGGTGCTGCAGTCGGAAGAGTTGTTTTCAATGCTGAAGATGCAGTAGCATGGTTCCGTAAAGGCGAAAAAGTTATTCTTCTTCGCGAAGAGACCAACCCGGAAGATGTTGAAGGTATGCGTGCTGCCGAAGGTATCCTTACCGCACGTGGTGGGATGACCTCACATGCTGCACTTGTTGCCCGCGGATGGGGTAAATGCTGTATTGTAGGAGCAGGCGCACTTCATGTTGATTCTGCTAAGAAAATTTGTAAAATCACAGGTTCTGATGAAGTTATCAAAGAAGGTGATTTCCTTACACTTAACGGAACAAAAGGTTTTGTTTACATCGGTGCTCTTACCCTTATGGATGCATCTGAGAACCCACGTTTTAAGGAATTTATGTCAATCGTTGACAAATATCGTAAGATGGGTGTCCGTACAAATGCTGAAACCCCTGAGGATGCTATTATAGCACGTAACTACGGTGCAGAAGGTATCGGCCTGTTCCGTACAGAGCATATGTTCTACGGAAAAGGTTCAGAAGAGCCTTTGTTCCTTCTCCGTAAAATGATCCTGAGTGCAAATGAGACTGAGCGCCGCAAAGCCCTTGACCAATTGTTTGCATTTGTGAAAAAAGATATGAAAGCAACTATGGCTGCAATGGACGGACTGCCTGTAACATTCAGGCTTCTTGATCCGCCTCTTCATGAATTTGTTCCGCAGGGAGCCGAAAAACAGGAAGAACTGGCCAAAGCACTTGGAATTAAAAAAGAAGACGTTGCAAAACGTGGTGAGGCACTGCATGAGTCAAACCCGATGATGGGACACCGTGGCGTGCGACTCGGAATAACATTCCCTGAGATCACTGAGATGCAGATAAGGGCAATGCTTGAGGCTTCTGTTGAACTCAATAAAGAAGGAAAGAAACCTTATCCTGAATTGATGGTTCCCGTTACATGCGAAGTAGCAGAACTTGATTCCACCAGAAAAGTTTATGACAAGGTATATGACGAAATCTGTAAGAAATTCAGCGTTAAAGAGATCGGATGTAAATATGGTACTATGATTGAAATCCCTCGCGCATGTCTCCTGGCCGACCGTATGGCTAAAACAGCTGAGTTCTTCTCATTCGGCACAAATGACCTTACACAGATGACCTTTGGTTTCAGCCGTGATGATACCGGTGGATTCCTTCATGATTATCTTGACAAAAAGATCCTGGCTGCCGATCCGTTCCAGACTATCGATCAGGATGGTGTTGGCCAGCTGATTAAAATGGCGGTTGAAAAAGGACGTGCTACCAGACCGGAACTTAAGGTTGGTATTTGCGGTGAACAGGGTGGTGATCCTGCTTCGGTGGAATTCTGTTTCAAGGCCGGCTTAACTTATGTAAGCTGCTCGCCTTTCAGAGTTCCTATTGCAAGACTTGCTGCTGCACAGGCTTCAATTAAATTCGGTAAATAATCAGCCTGTAATAGCAAAATGTAGGGACATGCCATGGCATGTCCCTACTATTTTTTACCCCGGACTGAATGAGCAAAACTTTGATCTCCGTTAATTGTTATAACTTTGAACTCATACCTGAAATCAACTACTTGAAAAATGGTTACTTCCGAAGATCTTGAAAAATATGGCATAACTGATGTAAAAGAGATCATCTATAATCCATCTTTTAACACACTTTTTGCTGAGGAAACAAAACCTGGTTTAAGCAATCTTGAGAAGGGGATAATCACCAAATGCGGAGCTGTTGCTGTCGATACCGGAGTTTTTACAGGACGTTCACCAAAAGATAAATATGTTGTATACGATGATAAGACAAGAGATACTGTATGGTGGAGATCGGAAAAGGCAAAATTATCAGACAACAAACCAGTATCACAGGATATCTGGAATCACTGCAAAAGCATAGCAGGCAGTCAGCTTTCAGGTAAGAGGCTTTTCATTGTTGACGGGATATGCGGTGCTAATGAAAACTCCAGGCTGCACGTGAGATTCGTATTGGAAGTGGCATGGCAGGCCCATTTCGTTAAAAACATGTTCATAAGACCTGAACCCTCAGAACTTGAAAATTTCAGACCCGATTTTGTAGTTCTCAATGCATCAAAGGCAACCAATCCCAACTGGCAGGAACAGGGTCTGAATTCAGAAAATTTCATATTCTTCAATCTGAATGAAGGCATGCAGGTTATTGGAGGTACATGGTATGGAGGGGAGATGAAAAAAGGAATCTTTTCCGTGATGAATTATTACCTGCCTCTGAAAGGTATCGCATCCATGCACTGCTCGGCCAATGTAGGAAAGAATGGAGATACTGCGATATTCTTTGGTCTGTCAGGAACAGGTAAAACCACTCTTTCAACCGATCCCGAAAGGGCACTCATAGGAGATGATGAGCACGGATGGGACGATGAAGGTGTATTTAATTTTGAAGGAGGTTGTTATGCCAAATGCATCAAATTAAACAAAAAAAACGAACCCGGGATTTTCAATGCCATCAGAAGGGATGCACTCCTTGAAAACCTTGTGATTCTTGATGATGGTACAATAGATTTTAATAATACTTCGAAGACGGAAAACACAAGGGTATCATATCCCATTTATCATATTGATAATATTGTTAAGCCTGTTTCAAAGGCAGGACCTGCAAAGAAGGTGATATTCCTTACTGCGGATGCATTCGGGGTGCTTCCTCCGGTCAGCAGGCTCACAGAAGAGCAGACGAAATACTACTTCCTCAGTGGTTATACAGCCAAAGTTGCCGGAACTGAAAGAGGCATTATAGAACCTGTACCTTCATTTTCAAACTGTTTCGGAGGACCATTCCTGATGCTCGATCCAATGATCTATGCCAACGAACTTACCAAAAAAATGATGTTAAGTAATGCCGAAGCCTGGCTTGTCAACACCGGCTGGATGGGTGGCCCTTACGGTATTGGAAACAGGATTGATCTGCCTGTTACAAGAAAAATTGTGAATGCAATACTCGATGAATCTATCAGTAATTGTGAATTTCAGCAGATCCCGATCTTCAGATTAAGCATTCCTGCTCACATCGATGGTATTGAAGATGATATACTTAATCCCGGAAAAACATGGGAGTCATTTATAAAATGGCGTATCGCAGCCACTGATCTCGGAATGAAGTTTATAAACAACTTCACCAAGTTCTCAGCAAACAGGGAAGCTGCCATGCTTGTCGACTACGGCCCGATAATCGAATAAGATGATTTAGACCATTCTCCGCAATAATGAATATTTTCAGTTCAGCCGCAGCATTCATCCTGGCTTACCTCCTTGGGTCTATCCCTACAGCAGTATGGACAGGAAGATGGCTTCATAATATTGATGTTCGTGAGCACGGAAGCGGAAATGCAGGAGCGACAAATGTCATTAGAGTTCTCGGCTGGAAGACCGGATTGCCTGTATTAATGATCGACCTGGCAAAAGGATGGCTGGCAACCATAATGCCCATAATCCTCAATTCTGCAGAATCCGGAACAGGTGCATTAACCAATCTGCAGATCTTAGCCGGGCTGATAGCGATCACCGGACATATTTTACCGGTGTTTGCAGGTTTCAGAGGAGGAAAAGGAGTTGCAACTATGTTCGGAGTTCTGCTGGCTTTACAGCCTTTACTGACAGTAAGTTGTATGAGTGTCTTCCTGGTCGTTTTATTACTTACCGGAATAGTATCCATATCGTCAATGACTGCAGGAATAGCTTTCCCTCTTATGCTTTTACTTTTCTTCGATACTCCATCACTGGTCTTTAAAATCTTTTCTGTTATTGTGGCAATTGCACTTATTTTAACGCACAGGAAGAACATAGGAAGGCTGATCAGGGGAGAGGAAAAAAAGCTTAATATTTTTGGAAAAAAGGATAAACCCACCGTTTAATACCCGATTTCTGTCCTATTTATACCTTAATGGATATTTTTATTATATTTATCTCCTTAAGACTATAATTACAATGATTTACCTGATACACTAACCCTTAAACCAATAAGATATGGAAAAGAGCATAAAAGGAACCAAAACAGAAATAAACCTGCTGAAGGCTTTCGCAGGTGAATCGCAGGCAAAGAACAGGTATGAATTTGCAGCTAAAGTGGCAAAGGAAGAAGGCTATGAACAGATTGCCGGCATCTTTCTTGAAACTGCGCTGCATGAGCAGCAGCACGCAAAAAGATTTTTCAAGTTCCTTGAAGGCGGCATGCTTGAGATAACCGCAGCTTATCCTGCAGGCAAAATAGATACTACAAAAGGAAATCTCCTTGCAGCTGCCGAAGGTGAGCACGAAGAATGGAGTGATCTTTATCCCGCTTTTGCACAAGTTGCAGAGGAAGAGGGCTTTAAAGCCGTTGCAACAGCATTCATAGCAATATCTGCGGCTGAAAAAGGACATGAAGAGAGGTATAGAAAACTTCTTGAGAATGTAATGAAAGATAAAGTTTTTGAAAGAGAGGACAAAGTTTTCTGGTATTGCAGAAAATGTGGATATATTCACTTTGGCACAAAACCACTCAAGAACTGCCCTGCATGTCTGCACCCGGAAAGCTATTTTGAATTACTTGCAACAAATTATTAGACAATGACTGATGGGAATATAATGCTGGATATTATCAGGAGACGACAGAGCGACAGAAAGTACAGTGATAAACCCATAGAAAAAGAAAAACTTGACAGGATAATCGAAGCAGGAAGGCTGTCTCCATCCGCATGCAACGCACAGCCATGGAAATTCATAATCGTTACTGAAGCCGGACTGGTGGCAAAAGTTGCTGAGGCAGCCTCGGCTCCGCTACTGGGAATGAATATGTTTGTAATTCAGGCACCTGTTCAGATAGTTATTGTCAGAGAAAAGCCAAACCTGACATCCAAATTAGGAGCCAGTATCAAGGACAAGGATTACTCGCTTATTGATATTGGAATAGCATCGGAGAATATTTGTCTTCAGGCTGAAGCTGAAGGTATCGGATCGTGCATAATAGGCTGGTTTGATGAAAATGCGGTAAGAAAAATTCTTGGAATACCCGGATCAAAACGGGTGGAATTGATCATCACCCTTGGATATTCACTCAGCGAAAAAAGAGAAAAAAGGCGTAAACCTGTTGAGGTTACTGTTTCGTATAACAAGTATTGATTTTTTACCCCCCATCCCCCCTGGAGGGCATAGCCGTCAAGCTAAGAATTGTGTTTTTAAAGGAATGTGTTACAAAAGTTTCCCCTCCTTTTGAAGGAGGGGTGGCCGGGATCACTGACTATCTGATTTTTACAAGGTTCATTTCCCGGCCGGGGTGGTTGATTTACTGATTCTTTTTACCTTTATTTCTATGAAAAACAAAAACCTCTTCAACAAAAAAGGCCTTAAATCTGTCAGATCATCTCTCAGGAACAGGTCCACTTCAGCTGAGGCAGCATTATGGGAGATGTTAAAATCAAAAAAAAGTATCGACCTGATAAGCAAATCAACCACCCCGGCCGCAACCAGTCTTTGCAATACATTAACTATCAATGTGCTGCGGCCACCCCTCCTTCAAAAGGAGGGGAAACTTCATCCAATCAACCACCCCGTCACCGCTTCGCGTTGACACCCCTTCTTCAAAAGGAGAGCCTGTCACGACCGCAGCGTCGGGGGGAAAGTATTATGAATGAACTTATATTAAAATCCATTTGTCTTTATTGATTCTCCCTGCTAAACCTTTTTCAGAGTCCTTAGCTTGACGGCTATGCCCTAAAGGGGGGCTATTCCTTCATATATAACTGATCCATATTATATTACAAAATCATTCCCCCTTTAGGGGGATGGCCATGAAATGGCCAGGGGGCTATCTGAGTTTATCCAGTGTAGCTTTAATTCTTCTAACAGCCTCAACCAGAAGCTCATCGGAGGTTGCATAGGAGATCCTGATACATTCAGGAGCACCGAATGCATCACCTCCTACAGTTGCAACCTGAGCCTTATCAAGAAGATAGAGCGCCAGCTCATCGGAGGTGTTGATTTTTGTCATACCATCACTTTTCCCAAGATAATAAGCTATATCAGGCATAACATAGAAGGCTCCCTGTGGTATACTTACCCTGAGTCCCTTAATATCTTTTAGAAGATCGCATATAAGGTTTCGTCGCCGGTGAAATGCCTCTCTCATGATCCGCTGAGATTCTCCTGTGCCCTTAATTGCTGCAAGTGCGGCTCGCTGGGCAATTGAACAGACTCCGGAAGTGAACTGCCCCTGCAACTTATCGCATGCTTTTGCGATCCACAGAGGTGCACCAATATACCCTATTCTCCATCCTGTCATTGCATATCCCTTAGATACGCCATTGACGGTTATAACCCTGTCAGAAATAAAAACGAAAGAGGCCATGCTTACATGCTCTCCTTCAAATACAATATACTCATATATTTCATCTGAAATGACAAAAACGCCTTCGTGTTTTTCCACTATCCTGGCAATACCCTCCATCTCCTTCCTGTTATATACCATTCCCGTAGGATTCGACGGAGAGTTGAATATTACCAGTCTTGTTTTATTGGTGATTGCTGATTCAAGCTGCTCCGGTCTGACCTTGAAAGCATTCTCAAGCTTAGCGCTGACAATGACCGGGATCCCTCCGGCAAGTACAACCTGATCATAATAACTGACCCAATAGGGTGCAAGAATAATAACCTCATCGCCCGGGTTAATGATCGACATGATAACATTTATCAGGGAGTGCTTCCCTCCTGCCGATACAATAACCTGTTCAGGTGAATAATTCAGTCCGTTCTCCTTCCTGAACTTTTCGGATATTGCTTCTCGAAGATCATTATAACCAGGTACCGGAGGGTATTTGGAATAATTATCATCAATAGCCTTTTTGGCAGCTTCTTTTATATAATCAGGCGTATTGAAATCAGGTTCACCCAGACTCAGGCTGATTATATCAATGCCTTTGGCTTTCAATTCCCTGCTCTTCTGAGCCATTGCCAATGTTTGCGACGTTGCAAGCGACTTAACACGATCTGATAGGTATTCCATAATAATTAAGAAAAGATAAAAGATAAAAGATAAAAGATAAAAGTAAAAAGTAAAAAGTAAAAAGTAAAAAGATAAAAGTAAGGTGATAAAAGTAAGAAGAAATTCGTAAAATTGTTAATTAATTGAAACCAAATGGAAATTGTAGCTGACTTACTGAAAATAACAATCCCGGCCTTGCTTGTCATGCTGACTGCCTGGCTGATACTAAGGAATATGATAAAAAATGATCAGGATAAGCGGAGACAGGAGTTGATACTGCAAAACAGCAAGACAGTAACACCCATAAGACTTCAGGCATATGAGAGAATCATACTATTCCTTGAACGAATTTCGCTTGAATCACTGATCGTAAGGGTTAACGCAACCGATATGTCTGCAAATCAGCTTCATTCGGCAATGCTTACTGCTATCCGCAGCGAATTTGAACACAACCTCTCCCAGCAGATTTATATGAGCCCTCAAGCCTGGGAAGTTGTAAGAAACGCCAGATCAAATATGATCAAAATTATAAACAGTGAAGTAGAAAAATTACCTGCCAATTCAACGGCCATGGCTCTCAGCAAGCAACTTCTCGAGCGTATTATGGAACTGGAGAAGGAGCCAACAAGGGCAGCTATAGATTACCTTAAGGGGGAGATTGCCAGATTGATTTAACAGTTCAAAGTTCAAGGTTTAAAGTTCGTATTGCAAAGAGCAAAACTTTGAACATGGAACCTTGAACCGGGAACTCTAAAGGAGGTCCACACTCCTCTTCACAAAAGTGCTCAACTCTTCGCCTCTGAGCATATTGTTTGCCAGCATTGCCAGATCAATAAGCTGCTTCACAACCTTGTTTCCTGAACCGTATGATTCAAGTATTTCTTTTCTTGCATTCTCGATATCAGAGAGTTCCTTGCGGAGTTTTTCGAGGTCATCCTTCTCTACCTGGCTTATCTCTTCAGACTTTTTCTCTTTATGCTCCTTCTCCATAAAATCGATCTCCTCCCTGAGTCTCTTCCTCTCAGTATCTTTAGCTGAAAGCTCTGTGCTTTTAACTGCATAAAGATCATCAGAGATACCGATCACAAGCTTATGGTTAGGATTAACAACAAGGTTATAGCTATCGGGGAGCTCTCCGTAAAAATTCATACCACCTCCCATCTGCGACATTTCCTTCATCCTGCGCATAAATTCCGATTGCGTTATTGTAACGGGCGATTCAGTCTCATCAAGTGTCTCAAATACTACATTAAATATATCCCTGGACTTTGACTTTACATTGAATACACTCTTCAGGTCATCCTGCTTATCAGCTGACAATTTAGATTCCCTCGACTCTTCCTTCTGTATAATCTTCTCAATCACATCAGAATCAACCCTTACAAATCTTGAATCCTTTAGCTTTGTTTCAAGATGATTAATCAGGTGCACATCAAGCTGCCCGTCAAGATGCAGGACATCATACCCTTTGCTTTTTGCTTTCTCAATATATGTGTACTGGTCGGTTTTATTTGTTGAATAGAGATAAATAAGGGTCTTGTTCTTATCGGTCTGATTCTCCTTTATTATTTTTTCATATTCTTCGTAGGTAAAGAACTTATCTTCAGTATTCTTCAGAAGGGCAAATTTTGAAACTTTTTCATAGAATTTCTCTTCTGTTATCATCCCGTATTCAATAAAAAGTTTGAGGTTATCCCATTTTTTCTCGAACTCTTCCCTGTTATTCTTAAAGATATCATTCAGCCTGTCGGCAACTTTTTTTGTTATATGGCTCGAGATCTTTTTTACATTTGAATCGCTCTGCAGATAACTTCGCGAAACATTTAGCGGAATATCCGGTGAATCGAGCACTCCGTGCAGAAGAGTAAGAAACTCCGGTACAATCCCTTCAACAGAGTCTGTAACGAAAACCTGGTTGCAGTAAAGCTGTATTTTATTCTTCTGAATTTCGATATTGCTCCTGATCTTTGGAAAATAAAGTATCCCTGTGAGCTTAAACGGATAATCTACATTAAGGTGGATATTGAATAATGATTCTTCTCCAGCAGGGTAAAGCTCCCTGTAAAATTTCTGGTAATCTTCATCCTTGAGATCAGCCGGTTTAAGTGTCCAGGCAGGTTTTGTATTATTCAGTATTTTATCTTTTCCGGTATCGACCATCTTACCATCCTTCCATTCCTTTTCCTTTCCGAAGGCAATCTCCACAGGCAAAAACTTGCAGTATTTTTTCAGCAACTGTTCAACCCTGTTCTCTTCCAGAAATTCCTTTGAATCCTTATCAATATGCAGTATAATATCGGTCCCCCTGCTCTCCTTCTCACTCTCCTCAATAGTAAATTCAGGACTTCCGTCGCAGGTCCATTTCACTGCTTTTGCCCCATCCTGGTATGATTTTGTAATAACTTCAACTTTGTCTGATACCATAAATGACGAATAAAAACCCAATCCGAAATGCCCAATAATGGAGTTAGACTGTTCCTTATATTTATCAAGGAAATCGTTTGCGCTTGAGAAAGCGATCTGGTTGAGATATTTGTCCAGTTCCTCCTCCGTCATCCCTATTCCGCTGTCAGAAACTTTTATTGTCTTCTTCTTCTTATCCACCGAAACGAATATTGTGGTATTACCCATTTCTTCTTTATAATCGCCAACAGAAGCTATGGTTCTGAGCTTTTGTGTGGCATCAACAGCATTGGAGATCAGTTCGCGGAGGAATATCTCGTGATCTGAATAGAGAAACTTTTTAATTATTGGGAAAATATTCTCAGTTGTAACGCCAATCTTTCCGGTTTGCATATCGTTCAGGTTTTATGTTTAACATGATTAATCAGCCGACCACCTTCAAAAGCTATGCCGTGCCATTTATACTGACAAATAGTCATTCGGGAATGTTATATTCAGACAAAAAAATCAGAAATACCGAGGCAGTTCAAACCATGCAAGTATAATGAGAACAATAAACAGGATCAGAAAGCCTATAAGAGCATAAAATGACAAGTTCCTCCTCTTCCTGAAATTGAGTATCCCATGTTCACTGATAAGTTTTTTGACTGCATTATGCAACCTCAGAATGGCATTTGCATTTTTCGGAATATATGCATCAACATTTGACGGAATGATCTTTTTTATCTCATCCACCTTATCAGGAGTGCAAATAAGTACTATTCCGATACGTGAATCGATCTTCTTTATCTCATTAGTCAGCCTGCCAATTAACTCAAACTGTTCCGGTGTATCATGTGCGCCAAGAATCGCTACCTTACAATAGCCATGGACTTTATTACGTTCAAGGTATGCCATGAATTCCTCTACTGCCACAAATGATATAATATTGTACCTTGATGTATCATCAAAACGGCCTCTTACATCTTCTGTAAACCATCTGAAATCATCATAGCAGATAAGGTGTGTCCGCAATTTACTCTTCATGACAGGTGTAAAGTAACAAGTTTAATTATTCTTTGTTTCGTGCATCAACATTTAATTTGTTTATCCATAATCCCTTCTCAGGGATATAGGCATCTGTTGAAAAATGAGGACCATAATACTGACGGTCACCGGTCAGTTCAGGTGAGAACGGCACAAGATGATCAAAGACAATTGATCCATCGCCTGCAAACCGGAGTGACATTGTGGCGGTGGAAGAGTATTCAAAAACATCACGCTGCTTAATTATCTCAGTTGTTGAGAATAAATTCATGCCGAATTGAATTTTGTTATCCTGTGTAAAAGAAAGAATATCAATTATTTTCCTGGTAATCATCAGATTGCCATAATCTATACCAAGCAGTACCCAGCTGTTTCCTTCATTTAAGATATTTGGTCTGATATCATAATAGAGTGCCCCGTACCAGTTGTCAGCGTAATAGGTGGTATCAGTTCTGATCTTGTTATCATTATATTCAGCTGTAAGCCTGTAAATTAAATTAGGAACCCCATCATCCTGTTTCCTGATTATATAGCTGTAATACCTTCCTGGTTTGCCTGTAAGAACCAGGTTCCATGAAACAATCTTAATAAGTGAATCGGGTGAAGTTACCTGACCAAGATATCGGAGGTTACCGAATCTGTGGTTAAATACAGTATCGGATCCCATGTAGACTTCAATTATGCTTCGGATTGAATCGTTCACCTGGATTTTTACAGAATCATTTAAGTCTTTTGCTAAACGTCCATATAGTCTGCCAAGCTCTTCAGAAACAGTTGTTGCAGCTGTCTGTCCATTACTTATATTAACAGAAAACAGAATTGCAATCAGCAGGTATACAGGTTTATTCTTCAGCATTTTCCCTTAACAATATCATCAAGCAAATTATTAATCTGCCTGCAGGCGATTACAGTCTCCTCTTCGTTAATTGTAAGTGGTGGTGCAATCCTGAACGCATTATTACAAAAAAGGAAGTAATCAAGAATCAGGCCGTAATCAGGGGCCTTTGAAACAGCAACTCTGACGTATTCAGGATTGGTAAGCTCTACTGCCAGCAGTAAGCCTTCTCCCCTTACCTCTGAAATTGCCGGATGGCTGAGTTTATCTTTAAATGAATCTGATCTTCTGCTGCAGTTAGCAACAAGGTTTTCATCCAGTATTACATTCAGTGAAGCCAGTCCTGCAGCACAGCATACCGGGTGTCCTCCGAATGTTGTTATATGCCCGAGGACAGGGTCTGAAGCCAGGGAGGACATGATTCCGGAAGATGAGATAAATGCTCCAAGCGGCATTCCACCTCCAAGCGCCTTGGCAAGTAACAGAATATCCGGGATCACTCCAAACCTCTCGAAGGCGAACAAATAACCCGTGCGTCCGAAACCTGTCTGTATCTCATCAAATATGAGCAATGCACCTGTTTCATTACATCTGCTTCTCACTTTTCCAAGAAAACCATCCTCCGGATAGATAATGCCAGCCTCAGCCTGCACCGGTTCAATTATTACACAGGCGGTCTTTGAATCTATATTGTTCAGAGCTTCAGCATCATTGAACCCGATCTGAACCGTATCAGGCAAGAGTGGTCTGAACGCATTACGGTATAGTTCACTCCCCTGTATGCTAAGGGCTCCGTGTGTGCTTCCGTGAAATGCATTCCTGAAATAGATGATGCGACTCCGCCCTGTATATCTTTTTGCAAGCTTCATGGCTCCCTCAACGGCTTCGCTGCCCGAATTAACAAAAAAACAGGTCTCTAATCCCTTTGGCAGCAAACCTGCAATCTTTTCTGCATATTTAACCTGTGGGCTCTGAATCATCTCTCCGTATACCATCAGATGCATATATTTATCCATCTGCTCTTTGACTGCGTTAACAATCTTAAGGTGCCGGTGGCCGGTATTACTGACTGATACTCCGCTTATAAGATCGATATATTTCTTTCCGTCAGCATCGTACAACCAGACTCCTTCTGCTCTTACAATCTCAAGAAGCATTGGTTGAGGTGAAGTCTGTCCAATATGACTCAGAAAAAGTTGACGATTGGTAAACATCTGGAAGAATGTATGTTATCGGGCCATAACATTGATATCGTTCAGAAGGGAATCTCTGAATGATTTTCCTACAGGTATACTTTTAATTATCCCTCCTATATTCAGATCCAGGGAGTTTTCTTTGATTGTCTGTATATTGCTCTTATTAATAATATATGATCTGTGAACCCTTATAAAAACCCCGGGAGGAAGATAATCCTCAATTGCTTTCATTGTAAAATGAATTGTGTACTTATCATCATTTGTTGTCAAAGTGACATAATTCTCAAGTGCTTCAATAAATATTATATCATTGAGCTTCAGCTTAACGAGGGATGATCCCTTCTTTATAAATATCTCTTTATCGCCTGATGAGGCAACTTCTTTCCTTGAATAGTACCTCATGGTTTTATCGATTGCCTTACAGAACCTCGCATAAGAGACCGGTTTAACAAGGTAATCCACTACATTGAAGTCAAAAGCCCTTGCGGCATAATTTTCCCCGGATGATACAATAATAATATTAGGTGGATTATCCAGACTGACTATAAATTCAAATCCATCCATCTCAGGCATTTCAATATCAAGGAATATAAGGTCAATATCATGACGTTTTGTGATGATATTGCGTGCTTCTATTGAATCGCTGTATAAACCTATCAGAGTAAGCGTAGAGAATTTTTTTACAAATTCTCCAAGAACATTGCAGCTCAGTTTATCATCATCTATTATGATACAATTCATAATCCTCTTTTCATGAAAGGTCTACGAGGTAAAAATAGTAAAAATTAATTGACAAAATTTAACTTCTCAATAAAGTTGTTCAATGATCCTGTTTTGCCTTAATATCGCAGGCAAATTAAAGGAATAAAAAAGGGGTGCCGAAACACCCCTAAAGCAATCTCAATCAGATTTGATTAAAGACCTTTGTTAAGTGCCGGAGCTGCTTTGAATTTTACAACTTTCTTAGCAGGAACATTTAGTTTAGCGCCGGTCCGTGGGTTACGTACTGTTCTGGCGCTTCTTTTTGTTACATTAAATGTACCCAGACCCGGAAGCTGGATTCTGTGGCCTTTTTTCATAGCTTTTCCGAAAGCTCCAACAAATGAGTTCAAAGCCTTGCCTGCATCTTTAATAGAAAGACCTGCATCGGCAGCAATTGCATTAACTAATTCTTTTTTTGTCATTTTTAAAAAATTTTAGAGTTAGACCAATCTTACTTATTAGATACAAATTTATTTTATTTATAATACTGTGCAAATAAATTTTATCGTTTTTCCACAAATAGTGACACTTTTAGGTTAAAATACCCTTTTTTTTGGATGAATGTCATCTTTTTGCCAAAATATCGCATCCGCTCATTAATCTTTAATTTCAGACTAATTATTTTGTTATTATGTTAACAATCTGTTCACTAAAATATTAAAACACTCATAATATGCACATTAGCAATATTTAATCAAAAAATTCCGAAAAAACAAAAAAAGATTATCTTTGCGGCGGAGAAATGGCAGAGCGGTCGAATGCGGCGGTCTTGAAAACCGTTGATCTGTAACCACGGATCCGGGGGTTCGAATCCCTCTTTCTCCGCCAAATGAAAAACCTTCCCACGCAAGTGCGGATTTTTGTTTTCAGATGGCGGAACCAGGCTTGCCTGAGTGAGGTCAGATGGAAATAAAAATCAATATGAGTGAAACGAATGAGAGGTTTTTCATTTGAAGCTCTCCCCTGAGGGATCACTGCCGAACGAAGAGAGGCAGTAATCCCTCTTTCTCCGCCGAGCTTAAATGCCCCGCTGAAAGCGGGGTTTTTTATTTTTCCAAAGCGCCGGAGAAAGCTTGCTTTCGCAAGGTGCTGAAGGAAAAATAAATAAACCCGAAGGGTAATTTAAGCTTTGAAGCTCTCCGTCAGGGATCATGACGGTTAATCAATCTTATTTACAAACTCAACGATTTGCTAAAGAGAAACAAACATTGACATGGGTCATTCATGATGGAGAAAAGACAATTGAAAGTGACTAAAATTTCAGATTCTATTTTAAATCCTCTGATAGTGAATAATCCGGCTCAAATAGAGCCACCCATTTTGACGGTGAACTCGACCAGGTTACGTCCAACACCTTTTAAAAGATCCTTAAACAGGCTCATGGCAGTTCAATCATTTTTATAAAGGAGTATCATATCGGCATTGCTCAACCTGCTGTCCGCTAAAATTTGTACTTTTACCAAGGTTATACTTTTTGGTGCAGTAACTTCAAAGATAACCAGTCTGGATTGGTCTTAGCTGACCAGCCACCTTTTTAATTTTTAACCGGACAATAGTGAATTTTTTTTATTTTACCGCATTATTAATGGATTTAGATAAACTTAAATGACTCGTCGTAAATTTCTAAAAACCTCCATTTTATCTGGTGTGGCAACAGGTTCTTTTCCAATAATTACCTGGAATCATTATGGTATTTCAAATCAGAGAAGTTTTTCTATGGAAAGGGAAGATTGCATGATCAATAATCAAAATGAAGAAATACTGTATAATGGTATATCAATTACCAGGCCCTGGCCGCCTGAGAACATGCGATCCGACTCATATGATCCTATGCCGCTTCCTTACCTTACCAATCCGCCAGAGATCATTCCCATAGACACAGGACGACAGTTATTTGTTGATGATTTCCTCATCGAATATACCAGTCTGCAAAGAAAATTTCACCAGCCCGTCAAATACTGGCAGAACCCAGTCCTTCAACCTGTCACTAAAATAGAGATGAATAAAGGATTTTGTCCGGTGGCAGCTCCTTTCTCTGATGGCTGCTTTTATGATCCAAATGATAAACTCTTTAAGCTCTGGTATATGGCCGGTTGGTTTGATGGTACTGCAATGGCTGTCAGCAGCGATGGTCTTCACTGGGTCAGACGTGAGCTTGATGTTGTAGCAGGCACAAATCTTGTTTTGCCTTTAGACAATGATTTGAGACGCGACGGAGCTTCAATCTGGCTTGATCATGAAGCACAGGATATCAGCGAAAGATACAAAATGTACCTTTATACCCGCAAGGGGAAGACAGGAGAAAAGCTTATTCCGCATGGAGCCTATTTACTGACCAGTCCTGATGGCATAAACTGGAAATGGGGCGGCCTAATAACAGGGGCAAGTGATAATAATACTTTCTTTTATAACCCTTTTCGTAGAAAATGGGTATTTACCATCAGGAAGGAAGGTCGTCCCTATACACCATGGTCCAATCCATTAAAAACCGGGAATGGCAGGGCAAGATCATACTGGGAGAGTAGTAATTTCCCGGATGCATTGAATAAGTGGGAAAGTTCAGTATTCTGGATGGGCGCTGACAGACTTGATAAAAAACGCAATGATTACGATATTGGTGATGAGCCTCAGATTTATAAAATTGATGCAGCCGGGTACGAGAGCATAATCCTTGGCTTAATCCAGTTGCACTATGGCCCCTCCAATGAAGTTTGTGCAACCGGAGGTTTTCCGAAACTAACAGAGCTTCAGGTTGCATTCAACAGGGACGGTTTTCACTGGGACCGGTCATGCAGGGATACTTTTATCGGTGCAAATCCCGGTAATAAGGAGAGCTGGGAAAGAGCGTATATACATTCAACGGGAGGAGTTTGCAATATAGTCGGTGACAAACTTCACTTTTATTATTCTGCCTTCAGAGGAGATGAATCAAACCGAAATAAGCTGCAGCAATGGAGTGGCATGTATGCCAATGCCTCTACCGGGCTTGCAATCCTTCGAAGGGATGGATTTGCATCAATGGAAAGTGAAGGGCTCCTGTTAACAAGATTAATCACATTCAGTGATAAATACCTTTTTATAAATTTTGAAGGGAAAGAGGGTGCTATTGTTGCTGAAATCTGCAGAAAGGATGGGAAACCTATTCCTGAATATACCAGAGAAGATTGTTTTCCTGCAAATGGAGATTCAACAAAGTATCTTATGAAATGGAAGAACAGGGACAACCTTGAAGAACTGTCTGGAAAGCCGGTGAGAATAAAATTTTATTTAAATCGATCAAAGCTGTTTTCATTCTGGATAAGCAAAAATCAGAGTGGAACCAGTAGTGGTGCTGTTGCTGCCGGCGGACCGGGATTTACAGGTCAGTGGGATATCTGATTTGTTTCAGATTCAAAATCTATTAAACTAAGAAAATATGGCCAGAAGATGTTTGATTTGGATTGTAATCTTTCTTTATCCGGTTATTTCTGTTTCGGGTCAGAATCTCTCAGGGGCTCCTCCTTTTGATCAGGATACAAATTCGATAAGGTATCAGGATGTATTTGACAATATGCATTATAACCAGATCTACCGGCCCCAGATTCATTATACGCCCATAACTGGAGAAATAGGTGATGCAACAGGTATGATCCTTTATAAGGGTGAATACCATTTATTTTATATGTACGATGAGTGGTCAAGACGACGCAAGTATAACAAGAGCTGGGGACATGCAACCAGCAATGATTGCATTTTCTGGGAGCAAAAACCACAGATTCTGAATACAGTTGTTGATAACCGTCCCGGGAGCGGCAGCGGGATAGTCGACTGGAACAACACCCTGGGACTGCAATACGGTGTGGAAAAAACCCTGGTTGTATTTTATACAGATTATATAAGAGGCACCTGCATTGCTTTCAGCCGCGATGCAGGAAAAACCTGGATCAGGCATAAAGACAATCCGGTAATACACATGCCTGCAGGAAGAGCCGACAGGGATGCGTTGGTTTTCTGGTATAAACCCGATCAGTCATGGAGAATGATCCTGTATGAAACCCCTGCATTTACATTCTATAAATCGACAGATCTTCTTCACTGGACTTACCTTAGCAGGATTGAAGGTTTTCACGAATGTCCTGATTTTATGGAGATGCCTGTCGACGGGGATGAAAACAATAAAAAATGGGTTATCATAAATGGTGATGGAACATACAGGATAGGTTCCTTCAATGGCAGTGAGTTTGTTACAGGTATGGTGAACACTAAGGTAGATTATGGATATATATATGCCACACAAACTTTTAAGCAATCCTACGAGGGTGATGGTCCATTTATTCAACTTTCATTTCTCCGACCTGGGAAGCAATCCGAACATAAATTGACCTGGAGCAAGCAGCAATCATTCCCGTGTGAGCTAGCATTGAAAACCATAAATGGGGAATTGCGGTTGTGCCGTAATCCTGTTAACGGGATTAAACAGTTAAGATATGATCCACATATCTGGAATAAAATTACAGTTAATCCCGGTGATAATCCTTTAAAAGGGATCGACGGGGATCTCTTTGAAATAATTGCCGACATTGATCCGGAGAAATCATCAGGATTCGGTTTCAACATAAGAGGTGAAAAACTGGAGTATTCTGCCAGAGACCACCTGTTAACCTTTAGGGGTAACCAGGCAAAACTGTTACCTGACGGCAATAAAATAAGGTTAAGGCTTATTATCGACCGCAGTTCTGTAGAGGTTTTTGCAAACGACGGTGAGGTTACTTTTTCAAATATCTTTTATCCCGATCCGGTGAATCTGAACCTTGTATTATACTCTATAGGTGGAGCCATAGAATTAACAACCCTGGAATGTTACCGGTTGAAGTCAATCTGGTTGAAACGGGAACAGGAATTGGGTTATCAGAGAATATCTGAGGAATGATATTTTCAAAAAAATTAATGCGTCTTATAATAATGGATAAAAGGATTTCGTATTACGCCTCTGCTGTCATACAATTCAACTGCTAATCCTGACGTTAGTTGCATCGCCCATGCGGAGATATTTATCTGATCATTTAAAAATGCTTCAATCTTATCGTTCATTACAAAGACTTTTATATTGATTGGTTTACCTTCTTCGAACTCATATGTTGTTGAGGCATAAACATTTTCTATTCTTGAATCACGTATCTCAAATATCTTCTGCTTTGGATAGACTCCTACACGGTAACCGGTACTTACTCCACGGACAATTATATCAGCCACCATATTCTGGTCTTCTACATCAATGTCACATTCAAAATAAAAGTTGGGATTCTCCGTACTTAATCTGAACTCAACCGCACCACCCTGATCTTCAAGACAGTGAAGTACTTTATTTTTTGCATCTATTTTCCATTTACCCTGAAGGGTGTTTGTAAGTGAGCATAAATCTTCGTCTGAGCCGTTTTTTTTCATCGCCTCAACTACTTCAGGAATGGGCCTTGTCCAAATAGTATTATTGTCAAATATCAGTTCCCTTCCTATCGCAATTGGGCCTCCATAACCACTTATCATCTTCTCAGTACTAAATCGTTTGTTAAACCAAGTCCATGCAAAATATCTATTACCGTCAGTTGCTATTCTTGAACCGGCATCTGATATAAAGTTATTATATTCCCATCTGTCTCCTCTTTCAAATGGGCCATATGGGCTGTCAGCCACACGATATAAAGTACTGCGATCCAAAAAGGTCAGATACCATTTGTTACCAACCTCTGTAAGTTGAGGACAGCTGGCCCAGGAACGGCGTGGACTAAATACAGGATCACCTAATGTCCAGTTTATCAGATCATCTGACTTCAGCAGTGCGATACAGCTCCTGAATTTCGGGTTAGTATTCGGAATAGCCGATTCTGCAAGCATCCACCACTTGTTGTCAGTCCTGTTGAAAAAAACATAACAATCACGGTAATGATCATTCACATAACGTGAATCAGGGCCAGGTAAATCGATCGCCTGGCTCCTGTAAAAGAACCATGGATTATCACTGATAATTAACTGCAGCCTTTGTTTGCTGGCAAGTGTAAAGAAGCAATAATATTTCCCATCGTGCTTCAGTATGGTTCCCGTTGCAATATCTCCGCCTGTCATTGCAGGAGTATGTTCCTTCCAGTTAATAAGATCGATACTTGTAAAGTGATGCATCACGCTTAAATTACCTGAAAGGGTATAGAGATGCCACTCTCCATCCATATAAACAGGCATCGGATCTCCTGCTTCATCTTTTGGGAGTATATATGGATTGTTAAGTGTATTATATACATTTAATATTTTTGTCCTGGCTGTATCTTGCCCAAAAGAGATTGGATATATGAGAAGAATACATAGAAAAATATGATGAGTCTTCAAACAAATGTTTTTCATGTGGCTTTATTCAATTCAATTCATATACCTTAATCCTGTTGAAATTCACCTTTCCCTGTTTGACATACAACAACAATTTGGCACCTTTTTGCCCGGGACAGCGGTTCACAATGCATCTCCGGTTATTGACGCACACATCAATAATGTCTTCTTTCATTATTATTTCAACCGAATTTTTCCCCCTTAATCCGTCAACAGCCTCAATAGCGACATTACCCAACTGGACTATACCTCGATTTGGGGAGAAAGCCAGTCTGTAACCCCCGGCTGCTTTTTCATTTGACCTTATAAAGAGCCCGTATTCCTCATTGTTACTAATCGGTTCCATTTCAAGGGTTATCCGGCAATTGTAGGGAACAGAATCAATACGCGCAAATCCAATTCCATCCGGTGAATTAATTTGCAGTTTTTCGAGGTTCCCGGAGCTTGTAGTTTTATCATGCACCAGAGAAATCCACCCGGTTTCTGATGTTGCCTGGATCAGCTCAGGCACAAAACTTGTTCCAAGTGTTCCATCCTTTTCCTGCACCAGTTCTCTCATGACAATATTTCCACCAAATCTTGATCTTCCATCGTCTTTGTTGTCTTCCCGTGAAGGAATCCATGCTGCGGATATTCTCCTGCCGTCTTTAAACTCAGCTGTTTTTGGCACATTGGCAAATGGTTCCTTCAATGGCTGAAATCCCGGATATTCCCAGGGACCAAAAGGATTTTTTGATTTGACATAATATGTTCCTCCGCTGCTATAGATAAGGTAATACCATCCGTTCCAGAAAAAATAATCGGGGCACTCAGGAGTTCCAGTCTGGCCGGTAAGTACCGGTTCCTTCAGCTCCCAGTTTTTAAGGTCTGTTGAAAATAAATGAGCAAGACATCCTCCAAACTTTTGTAATTCAGGATCTGAACTATAGCTGGAGATAAACATATGAAAACCATCCTTTGCTGAAATTATTTTCGGATCACGAAACTGGGAAGGATTATACCCTGGAGGGGCTGTGAGAAACGGATTTGGTTTTTGTTTTATGAATTTGGTTCCATCGTCGCTGATTGCATAACTTAACTGTTCCATCCTCTTCCCATCCTGTAATACTCTTGTTGCATAAAAAGCATAGAATTTATTGTTTGCATATATTACCGAGCCTGTGCAAATTGACTTTTCCCATTCTTCTTCAATACCAAGAACAATAGGGAAGTGTTCCCAGTTTATAAGATCTGTGCTTTTACTTAATACCCACTGATGACCTCCAAGTCCATTCAGCAGAGAATGATGCCCCTTATCTATTAGCCAGTAAAGATAAAAGACTCCTCCATGAGAAAATGGAATACAATCTCCAACAAAAAGGTCAATCTCTGCTGGTTTGAAGTACTGGATATTTGTTTTTGATTGCAGACCAGGATCAAAATTCAGTTGGATCTGGGCTGATACTTTAAGGCCGATAATTACGGAGAGGTAGATTAAAACCAATATTTCTTTCATAAACCAGTAGTTGATATTTCTAATTACGCGGAGATGTACTCAATCATGTCCCCTGTCTCATGGAAGTCTGAAATATGCCCACCTCCTTTAAGAGCACAAATACATGCCCCAAAAGCTGCTTCTTCAATGTGTACCGGAATGTATAGTTTTTTCCCGAATGTGATTTCAAGCATTTCCCTCAGGATTGGATTCTGCCTGACTGCGTTACCTGATCCGGTCAGGTATTCAAACACATGTTGTTTCTGAACAGGCAGATAATCAAAGAAATTAGCAAGCTCCAGGCAAATTCCTTTCAAGAACCCTGCCATCAGCTTTTCAGGAGTAAAATTTGTATCAGAAATTAAATTGATAGATCCTCTTAGTTCCGGATTTTTCCGTGTACCATTAAATAATGGTTCAACTTTAAGCCCTGAGTGATCGCTGAGAAGTTCACGATCGAGCAAATTAAGACTGTCATAAAATTTTATCTTATCGGTGCAATCCGGTACAAACAAATCTATTGTCTGCTCAAAAAAGGATTTTAGCAAAGTGAGTGATTTCCCTCCATAAAGAGCCGCTCCAACAAGGAGATAACCACCTCCAGGAAAAGGCCTGATGTCGATGGACCCATTTTTAACCTGTTCATCAGAATACATTGATATCTGGGATCCTGTACCAATATTTACCAGTATTGATTTATTAATATGAGCTACCGAACCAAGGAAACTTGCCTGATTATCGCCGACTGCGGAATAGACAGGAATATCACCTTTATAAAATCCAACAAATGATCCGGAAGGACCTATCTCAGGAAGGATTTCAGGATTGATATCAGCTTTCAATAAAGCTTTTTGGTCGAATGAAAGAGCAGTTAAATCGAAGATGCCAAGACTTGCAGCATTTGTCGGATCGATAAGGGGAGACCTTTTACCCGTAAGTTTCATCACAATATAATCCATTATTGTGCATAACCTGGTCGCTCCATAGGGTAACAGTCCGTTCATCAGGTTGTAATAATGCGTGACCAAACCGAACCCGCTTGCCACCTGATAAAGGGTCAAGCCAGATAAGAACCGGGCATAACTCTGTCCTTCTCTGTAAATCTGGTTACCTCTTTTATCTTCCCAGGTATAGAGCGGACTTACTGCATTGCCATTATCATCTGTGTAAAGAATTCCATGCATTTGCCCGGTAATCCCTATTCCGCTTATCCTATCATATTTACAATAAAATTTATTCAGGATACCCTCCACAACTGACAAAATCTGTTCAGGATCCTGTATTCTTTCCCATGTATTTGAAGAAATGAGGTTTGCCTTATTGTATGATGTAATCACATCAAATTTACGGCTGATTAAGTCGAAGGCCAGACCACATACCGAAGTAGTGCCTATGTCAATCCCTATTGATAGCATCAGGTTTCCTCCATATGGATTTGAGTTCATTAACCTCCATTTTCTTCAGAATGAATTTCCTGGACGCACCCCTCATGCCGGTACCAGAACCAGCGACAGATGCTTCTATTTTTGGTATTTTCCCGCCGTTGAAGGCTGTTACATAATATAGTTCACCATCATTTATAAAGAATTCAAGGATGTTTTTATCCACAATTGCTTCAATTTTAAAAATATCAGCGGACGTTACGTAAGTAACAGGAGTCGATGACGAAGGTGCAGGGAATGGTCCGGCAGGTGCTTCGGTTTTGGTTTTTCCCTCATCAGGGGCAGTGGTTGCGAATATCCATTCATTATCATACCTGAGTTCATAACCCAGAATATTAAGGCTGATTGGTGCATCACCTCTTTCTATTTCAGCAACAACATGTACCGGATTCTCTCCGCTAATTGAAATGGTTGCTTTCTCACCTGATTGTACAATCCTGTCGGAAATCACTTGTGAGTTCATAAAAAGAGAGCTTAATTCCCGAACAGGAGTCGGACATAATCGGTAACCATTCAATGTTTTTCTAAGTTTTAATTCTGATGGGAACAGTTCAGCCTGATTAAAAGGCATACCGGGATGGGTAATATTGCGGCCCCAACCAACTTGTATTAATCTGCCATCAGGAGTATTATTAAAAACCTGTGAGGCATAGAAATATCCTCCTCCGTTTTCATATTTTGTAAAATGTTGCTCTATTGAGAATTTCTTTCCATCAAAACCGCCAACGACATATCGCCCGTGTGCATCATACAAAATCCATTTTGAAACACCTGGTACACCCTCTACAGGTATTTCAAATAGTTCGGGACATTCAAAAAAGCCGGAAACACCCGACTGGTATGTCCAATTCTTCAGGTCTGGTGATGTATAGATTGAATGCTGTCGTACTGAAGCTTGTGCATTCAGGCTTAATTTCCTTGGTACACCCGAATCCCAGACTACCATAACCCAGTGTTTACCAGGCTCATACCAAATGACTTTGGGATCGCGGCCGTTGTGAATTATCACAGGATTTCCCGGAAAATCTTCAAATGTTATTCCATTGTCATAACTCATTTTCAAACATTCACCCCTGCCAGTGCTTGTATAAACTACAATCAGAGGATCGATCCCATTCTTCCTGAAGCCGGCAGTGTTTTGAGGATCATAGACTGCAGAACCGGAAAATGCCGCATCACTTCTTGCTGTCGCAGATTCATCAATAACCGGATAAATCGCTTCCTTCAGTTGTTTCCAGTGAATAAGGTCCTTGCTTACAGCATGTCCCCAGTGCATGTTCCCCCATTGCCAGCCATAAGGATTATGCTGAAAATACATATGGTATTCTCCATTATAAAAAATCAATCCAATAGGATCATTTATCCACCCTCTTGAAGCTGAGAAATGAACCTGAGGCCTCTCTTTTTCCCTGTAAAGGCTGTCCTGTCCCGGAAATTTTGAATCAACAAATATACCATCAAGCTTTTTAGGATTTATTTCGGGTGCCGGAGTACTGGCATCTGTCCCTGAAACCTGACCCTGAAATCTCTGAGGTGCATCCCCCAATTCCACAATTAATGTTTTACCCTGATAAGCTGAAACATCAAAAAAAGTATAGAATTCAGGTCTTTCAGAGGCAATGTTAATGGTAAACCTGTCCAGTGGTTTTCCATCAAGCCTGATCGTTACTCGCATGAGCCTGTCGGAATTATTAACCGGGAAGTTCAAAAACGTTTGTCCCTTTGATATCTTAAAATCCTTTTTAATAACATTCGGCGACGGGGCCTGACCTTTTATCTGTAATACAGATGAGAAAATCATTGTTATCCCAATGAGATAAACCGTACAGCTATTCTTAATCCGATTATTCATAATATCATCTTTATAATATAAATACTAATACTTCCTGATTCAGAAATAGGTACTCTAAGTACTCCTAATCCTCTAATTATCTTCCAAAACCTTTCTTGCCTCCCTGTCCGGATCGTTCTTCATGGTACATTCATCATCAAAGACCATTGTCTCCCCGATGCCAGATGTGTATTTTGGCCATTCCGGAAGTCCTCCTCCATTCGGATTTCCTGTTTTCATAAATTGTATCAGTGCACCGGCCATCTTTGCCGACAGCTTTCTTGGTCTTGCCCCTCCGCCGGAATGGGAAATATGCACATCGGTATTATAAAACCAGAAACAGATATCGAGTGTATGGAATGCTCTTAAACGGTTATCAAAAAGGGGAGGATTCCATCCAAACCATGCAAGGTAGACAGGTGCAGCCTGCTGCGATTTTGCATCGGCGACAGCTATCGCATTTTTCCTGTTGCTTATTACCAATGAAAGTATCTCAACCGGCTTCCTGTCAGGAAATACCCTGGCATAGGCATCGATCACTTCTGAAGAATTTTCGCCTATTCTGGCACCAAATCCTCTTATCTCCTTAATCAGTTTTTTCGCTTCATCGAGTGTTATGTTTTCCAGTGAAGAATCAAAGGCGCTGGGAGTTCGCTCATAAAACGTAGAGCAGATTAACATTGGTATCTCTGCTGCGAGGTCAGATGCCCCCGGATAAAATGGATGCTGGGGCAGAAAATGACCATCAACGACCGGATTAAAACCCCTTCTTATCCTGCTGTCGACAGGTCCGGAGTCCACTGTGAATTTAGTATTCGCCCTTGCTGCTATCTGATAAAATTCTTTCCAGTGCAAAAGCTGAAGTTCGTCAATCCTCGAGGAAGGCAACCCTGCCTCTTTCATGATATATGCTCCCAGTTTTTCTGAATCTTCCCTGACACCTGACATTATGGAAGAACCACTCAGGGCAACGGCTTTATGGAACAATCCTTTGGCCAGGGGCATGGCGGTAAGAGTACATACCTTTGCGCCTCCACCGGACTGGCCCATGATAGTTACATTACCCGGATCACCCCCATAATTGGAGATATTATCACGTATCCATTCCAGGGCAGCAACAATATCAAGCATTCCTGCAATTCCCGATGCTGCGTATTTTTCCCCGCCAATTCCTGAAAGATCCGCAAAACCAAGCGGGCCAAGCCTGTGGTTCAGTGAGCAGAAAACTATATCTCCAAGGCGGCACAAATTTTCCCCATGGTATTCAGGATGTTCGATCGAATTACCGCTGGTGAATCCTCCTCCATGAATCCATAATAATACCGGTCGTTTCATATTGTCTTTATATCCTGGTGTCCAGACATTTATCCCAAGGCAATTTTCACTTACCTCATCATAATGCCAGCAATCAGTAAAGGCAAGGTACCTGTTCGCATAAAAATTATCCAGCAGCTGCGGCGCTGCATTGGGCCAATATACAGCAGGATAAACATCTTTCCATGGATCCGGTTTTTGAGGAGGTATGAACCGGTTTTTCCCGGTTGTATCCGCACCGTAAGGTATGCCTAAAAAATTATAGATATCCTTATGAATGAAACCTCTGACTCTTCCGTATGAAGTTTCCGCAACGGCAATGTTATCCCCTATAAAAAGTATCTGCCCATCCTCCCGTTTATTATCTGAGGATGTGCATTCCGCCAATGAGATGGCGGTAGCTCCAAATGTAAGTCCTGCTGCACCGGCCCCTGCATTTTGAATGAATTTCCGTCTGTTTGTTTTCATAATAATATTTTAATAAATAATCTTAAGTATCAGTCTATGAAAATATTAAACTGCGTCATAAACTTAGAATCGCTCATCGTTAAAAATCATTTTGACATTTTTTCTCCCAGTTCTTCAAGCGTTATTCCCTTGGTCTCAGGAAAATATTTCCATACCACAATTGCCTGTATGATCATCATAACCGAAAAAAACATAAATCCGTAGCCGACACCTGAATGTGATGTCTTTGCGACAACAGGAAATAAAAATGTTATTAAGGCGGCAAAAAACCAATGGGTAAAACTCCCCAGAGATTGACCTTTCCCGCGAACACGGTTTGGAAAGATCTCTGCAATTAATACCCAGATCACCGCACCGGTTGAAAAACCAAAAAATACGATATATAATAAAAGAAAAACCAATAATCCATAGCCTGAAAATTCATTTGTATAAAATGCTCTGGCCACCAGGCCAAGGCATATTGACATACCAATAGAACCGCTAATAAGCAGTATTTTTCGTCCCACCCTATCTATAAGGACAAGTCCAACCATAGTAAAAATTGAGTTTGTTATTCCAATCAGAATTGACTGGAACAATGAATCGGAGTTGGAGAGTCCGCTTAGCTCGAATATACGCGGAGCATAATATAAAATTGCGTTGATCCCGGAGAACTGGTTAAACATTGCCACTAAAAACGCAATAGATATCGGTTTAAAGTAAACCCTGGAGAACAAAGGCTGCTTATTATTCTCTCCCTTCATCATGCTTAACCTGATCTCCTCTATTTCCTCATCAATGGAAGAAACTTCAATCTTTTCCAATATCAATTTTGCAATTGCTATTTTTCCGATTTTGATCAGGTATCTGGGACTTTCGGGAATTAAAAATAGTAAAGAGAAGAATATGAAAGAAGGTATACCGGCAACTCCAAGCATAAATCTCCAGGGCTCTGAACCAACATCCCTTAAAAAGTAGTTTGAAACATAAGCAATCATAATCCCGAATATGACATTAAACTGAAACAATGCTGTCATGCGCCCCCTGATCTTTGCAGGCGATATTTCAGCAATATAGGTTGGTCCTACCACTGATGAAGCTCCTATTCCAATACCTCCAAAAAAACGAAATATTATAAATGAACTCAGATTATTCGAAAGGGCACTGCCAATTGCTGTAACTACATACAATCCGGCAATTAAGAATAGGATCGGTTTTCTTCCATAACGGTCTGCCGGTCGACCGGAAATTAATGCACCTGTTACAGTTCCTATTAAAGCCGAAGAAATCGTAAAACCATGCATGAATGATGATAGTTGAAATAATTCCTGTATATGTTTTTCAACACCAGATATTACTGCAGTATCAAAGCCAAACAGAAACCCTCCCAGAGCAACAATTATGGACCAGAAGAAAACTCTGCTATTTGTTCTGTTTTTCATTTTTTATGGTATGATTCGGATTTAAATTGTTTGCCATTTTTATCAAGTAACCAGGTGTCAATTTTAGTCGTTCCGGTATTAAGTTCAAAGGTAAACTTCGCATCAGAATTTACTTTTTATAAAGCGCAACTACCTCAAAGTCAATAATTCCTGGAATAGTAAACTCCAGTATATTGCCTTTCTGTTTAAAAGGGACTTCTTTATTGTTTTTAAGAAGTTCAATTTTATTAATGGTGGCTCCTTCCGGTATTTCCATCATAATCTTCTGTTCACCAATAGGGTAATAATTCCTCATAGATGGCTTAGTCATGTTTGGATTTGTATAATTGAGGATATGCAATGCAAAACCAGCCTCGGTTTCCCAGGCAAATATTTCTATGTTTCCCATACCCTCGACTTTAACCGGCGAATTCCCCTTTAACATCCAGCGAATAGATTTTTGAAGTAATTCACTTAAATCTTTGCTGCCATAAACCCAGGAACATCTGTCAATATCGGTTGGAAAATAAACAAGCCGTGATTGTCCCTTCTCCCTGACAATCATACCTGGATTTGTACCACTTGTTCCAGGATAATTCATTTCCTTTCTCGGATAGGCATACACCATTTCCGGAATTCCATTCGGGTATGGTGGTATAACAGATAAAATATTTGACCCGGATGCTGCCATAGGGGTATAATATTCTCCCCCTGGAATCCTGTTGGTATTTCCAAATCCTTCAACAATCTCATGGTTCCCGTCAATTGACATGTAAAAAATCTGACCCGAAGGGCTTGTATATTCAGGATTTAAAGCGACATCCAGTAATCCTGAAAAAGGAAATTCTGTCCGTCTTTCACCCCATTCATTATAAAGTCCTGTTTCAAATGTCAGAAGCAGAGAACCTCTGTTCTTTACATATCCAATTATTGCTTCAATCTGCCTGTTGCTCAGAAGGGCAATGTTTTGAAGAATAATTGCCGAATAATTTTTCAGACTCTCAGGTTCAATGTCATCCTCATGTACAAGATCAAACAGAAATCTGCCTTCTAGCAAAGCATAATATATGCCGTGCAGGTAATCTGTGGATGATCCTTTATCCCCTCTTGCTCCTGCAACAGTACCATACCCAGATGGTATGCTGCCCGGTGCATCATATAATTCAACCAGTTTCTGAGAAAATACCACTCCCAGTCTGGCAAGTGATCGTTTATTAATGAAGTGTCTCTGGTTCCTGGCAAGCCATTGATAGTATTTTTTCCCAATCTCACGCCACCTTTTATCCGGAAGCTCACTTCCCATCCAGACCAGCCATGGTTTCATTCCGCTTGAAGTAGTCTGTGCCAGCCATAAATTAATTTCAGGTTCTGAATTTGTTGAATGCCTCCATGGGCCGGTCTTTGTGCCAACAACATTTGTAACAGGCTTACCTTTCATAACTGCATAAGCTACTCTTCCCTGCTGGGCACAATCCCACACCGGTGTATTCCCGCTCCTGCCCTGGTGGTCGGTGGTAATCCATTCAGCCAGGTTGCTTATTTTCATTAAATTCTGAACCGCATTGATACTGCCTCCGATGTTAATATTATATATACAATCTTTCCTTTTTTCTTTTACGGTTTTGTTCAGAATATTGCATATCTCAAGTATTCGCTTCATAAATGTTTCACTCAATTCTTTTCCGGTCAGAGGTCCAAGTTTTTTGCAATTATCACAACTACATAAGTAAGGACGGCCTGTATGAGGCCAGCTGTTGGTAAAAAATCCGTCAACATCGTAAAGCGAACTGATCTCTCTGATAATCAATGGCATTTGTTCATGTCTGTAATTTGAGAAGAGGCACGTCCGGTATACCCATGGAGTTTCTATGTGTGAACGTGGAGTTCCATCAGTGTTCCGTTCAAACCACTCAGGCCGTGATTTAAGGATCTGCTCGTTTCCCCAGTTAGTTTCAATCCGGGCAACCACCCGGATACCTTTCCTCCTGCATGCTTCTGTGTACTCCCCGAAAAGATCGCGGTCACCAAGAAACTGACTACGGTAGTGATCGGATAATTTGGTCGGATACATTGCAATAAAACCACCGGCAGTCAGTACGATTGTATCAATCATAATATCCGACCAGTAATTTACCCACTCATTAACATCAAGCATGACGGGATCATGTTCGTTCAGGTTATGCTGCACACACCTGTTCATTTTCCGGTGCCAGGGCTCGGACAGATCGGATTTTTGCATGAAGACGTGACCTGGATCTGTATTTATAACAACAGCCAGAGCTGCAGATGTATTTAAGAATTCCCGCCGACTTTGCATCATTTGAATTCCTATGTAAATAACCTTTTGATTATTATTAGTAATTGACTGAATTTGGCACACATATATTCAAAGATCTAACATGTATATCTCCACATGTATCTGTCATTCATTTGGTATCGGGTTCCCATATCTTACTTTTCTGCGCTTCGAAGAAACCTTGATTGGCAGGTTTCAGCTTCCATATCTCGAGCTTTTTAATTGTCGTAGGGGCTCCGAAGGTATAGGCGTCCAGACCATTGTTACTCTGATAGTTCATGTAAGCGGCAACAATTGCCTGTCGGTCATTGGCAAAAACCTCGACAAGGTATTTATCGATAAATATCCGAAGCTGGACATCCTCATCTCCTGGCAGATCGGCAACAGCGAATGGGGCTTCGACTATACCGACCCGCAGTGTACTGGTTTCAGGACGGATCAGGATAGGAAGACCGCCACCTTTCCCATCGGAAAAGAGGGTGAAGCCGAATTGCTTATTGTCGGACTGATCACGTGAGATAGTAGCCCGGATCTCGAAAGCTTCACCGTTCAGTTCTGTGATTCGCTGACGAGCTGTACCACCGTTGCTCACTTGTGGGGGAGTCACCGTAATAGCGTTCACAACAACCGGCTCATAACGAAGCGATTCGAGCTCGCGCAGTGGTTTGATCCGAAGGACGCCGTCGTCCGGCAGATAAAGTTCCCGGGGAAGGGACTGGACAGATTTTAAGTTGATTGCAGGATTGAGTGTGCATAACCAGGCCCACATTACGCGGCGGCCATCCCTGGTTAGGACACTCTCCGGGGCGAAGAAATCGCGCCAGGGCTCGGTAAATGTCTGGCCTTCACGCCGCCATGTCATCCGACCGTGTTGTTGAGGTATAAACTGTTCTGCCTTTGTATCCCAGTCGCCAATGTAATACCTGCATCCGAAAGGGTGGCTGATGCAGAGAAGCATCCATTTCTTTCCGATTGGGAAAAAGTTCGGGCATGATATATCTTCACCCTGGGCCACATCGGATGGTTCGTACTTCAGGAAATCGCCAATTAAGGTCCAACTCTTCAGGTCCCTGGACTTGAAGACTGGAGGGTCCTTCCCCCCGGAGATGGCGTAATAGGTATCACCAATAAGGAAACAATCGGGATCCCAGTGGCGCATCTCCGGTTCTTTCCCATCAGCCGTGCGCACATCGACCGGATAGGGCTTTCCCCAGGCTGACAGACTTTTGTCTCTTGCAATGGCGATCTGGTTGCGGTTTGAACCCTGGCCATGGTAAATAACAGCAGGACTGCCTTCTTTAGTCATAAAACCAGTACCGCTAAACATACCGTGACCCGTGAATGAGGGCTGCAGTTTTGTACTCTGCCAGCTCCAGTGCAACAGGTCCTGACTCGTAACGTGGATAAAAGAGTACGATTGCTTATCGATCCAGGGATGACGCAAAATATAATGTAAATGGTACGTCCCATCAAGATAAAAAGCTGCATTGGGATCCCCGGGAGAACTTTCACCCCCAGGATGCATAAGGTGAAAGTTCAGGAATTCAACACTTTTCGTTCCTATTGTATCTGATGTTTGACCGTTAGTGTTTGAGGTAAAATACATCAGAAAAAAAGTTATCAGAATAACCATACACCGTTTCATAATACTATTTTTTTACTTATTTAACGTGAGTTCGACATAAGAACAAATTACTAAAATTGACTTTGTGTTACTTCGAGTCTATGGTACTTTAAATATAACTACTCAAATGGTTTATCCGGTATGAAAAAATAATCAATGTGGTATAAAATTCTGACCGGAAAGTCAGAATCAGATTCTGAAAAAAGTCGGAATTATTTCCTGTACAGTTCGCCTGAAATCATTAAGCAGATTATGTTCACAAATACTTTGTTATTCCTCCTTAAATTAATAGTTTTTCCTCTATAATATGAATGATTTTATTTAAATTGACACCAGATTAAGGAGTTTGTAGCGTCTTTGATTCATATACCATAATATCTGGAGATGTGAAATTACAGAATAAAATTGCGGTTATAACCGGAGGTGGCAGCGGAATAGGTGCCGGTATTTGTCATCATTTTTATTTGGAAGGAGCAAAAATAGCCATATGTGACATTAGTATTGACAAGGCCGAAAGAACTATCAGTGAAATAAATGGTAAAGAAAATTTCTTTCTGGCAGTTGCGACTGATGTTGCGAAAACCGAGGAGGTTGAAAATGCCGCATTTGAAATTGAGAGGAAATTTGGGAGCATAGATATATGGGTTAATTGTGCCGGAGTTTCGCATATAGTTCCTTTTCTAAATTGCACTGAAGAATTATGGGATAAAACCATAACCGTGAATTTAAAGGGAACTTTTAACGGATGCAAAGCGGCAATCAAAAGAATGATCGGACAGAAAAACGGGGTGATACTGAATATGTCTTCCCAGTCAGGGAAAAAGGGTTCTGCACAATATGCGGCATATTGCAGCAGCAAGTTTGGTGTTATCGGATTAACACAATCTCTGGCCCTAGAATTCGCTGAATATAATATCCGTGTAAATGCATTATGCCCGGGTATTGTATTTACACCGCTGTGGAACAATATGATGGAGAGTTATGCTGCAAAACGGAATATCAAGACCGAAGATGTAAGAGACTATTTTGAAAAAAATATACCTCTTGGCCGCTTATGCACGGTCGAGGATGTTGCAAAAACTGCAGTTTTTTTAGCCAGTGATGATGCGTCATTTATAACAGGTCAATCAATCAACATAACAGGCGGAACCATAATGCATTAAATATGGAATGATGTCGAGTTATAGACAGTAGTTCCGGAAATGGAGAGGATGAGAATCAAGTTACTGTGTAAATAATTAACCTATAGTATAATAACAAATATGAATGAAACAAGGAAAATTGACCTTACCTGCTTAGGAATCCTGGTCCTTGACGTAATAGCAAAGAAAATTAACCGATTCCCGAAGGCAGGAACAACAGAATACTTCGAATCGATTAAGTTGCACCCCGGGGGATGTGCTTATAATACAGGTGTCGGTGCAAAGCGGTTGGGTTTGAATGTCAGCATCCAGGGTAAAATAGGAAATGATCCATATGGAGATATTTTACTGGATTTTTTAAAAAACGAAGATGTTTCGGCAGATCATATTGCAAAGGGAAAAGAATGCACCGCATATTCTTTTGTAATGGTGCCCGACAATGGACAGCGCAGAATTTTTCATACTCCCGGTGTCAATGATACATATTGCCTGGATGATATCAATTTCGATTCAATTAAAGAATCAAGGGTATTGCATATTGCAGGAAGCTCCCTGATGCCAAAATTGGATGGCAATCCGACGGTTGAATTGCTGAAATTCTGTAAAGCAAACAACATATTGACCAGCATGGATCCTGTTTATAAAACTGAGATCGCAGATGTTATTGTGCCTGCCCTCCCCTATCTCGATATCTTTCTTCCGAATAATGACGAGTCTGAACATATAACAGGGCTTAAGAAACCGGAAGAACAACTGAGTTTTTATCTTGACAAAGGAGTTGGAATAGCCGGAATAAAAATGGGAGAGAAAGGCGTTTTGATATCTGACAGAAAAGAGAAATTTAGAATGGGAATTTACGAAGTAAATATTTCGGATACCACTGGTGCAGGTGATTCTTTCATAGCAGGATTCATTTACGGACTGCTGAACAAATGGGATCTGGTCACCTGCTCTAGGTTTGCCACAGCCACCGCTGCACATTGCATTCAGTCGGATGGTGCTACTTCAGGGATAATTCAAGCTGATGAAGTATTAAAGTTTATAAAGAATCAAGATCCTGATGGATTACAAATAAGCTTTATGAACCAGGCGATAACAAAAAAAATAGTTTGAAATGCCATTAGTTACAGATTATAACCATGTAAGGGAAGTTCATGATGAAGCCAGGGAACTCGGTGTTGCATTACCGGTTTTTTGTGCTGAAGATCGTGAAACGCTGGAAGCGATACTGGCTTCGGCACTTGAATATGGAGAGAAGATTGGAGTTAATGATCTGCCGGTCATCCCGGCATGGACCAGCAGGTATCCTCCAAGAGGACAGATGACACTTGTGAGCCATTGCGGAAATGCAGTACTGGGAAATAAGTTAATGTTTTCTGACCTGGATATCTTTACAGGGGATAACAGTCCATATAAGAATTTAAGAGTGATGCCCCACCTCGATCATGCATTCCCGTGGCTTGACCTGGATATTCTGGAAGGATTCACCGATAAATTTGCATCTGTAATGTTCGATGCAAGTGAAAGACCGTTAGAGGAAAACATAAGATTAACCTCCGGGTATGTCGAAAAATTCAAAGGAAAAGTCATTGTTGAAGGAGCCGTTGATGAAATATTTGAAGCAGGCGGGATTAATTTAAAGAACGAATGTACAACAGTCGAACAGGCAGAGAAGTTCCTGCGAGAAACAGGGGTTGATCTGATTGTTCCCGATGTTGGAACAGAACACCGATCCACATCAGACCGGGTATCGTATAACTCAGTGAGAGCGAGAGAAATAAGCAGCAAACTAGGAAAAGTAATGTGCTTACACGGATCATCCTCTGTTAAACCAGACGATCTGTCAAAGTTAACTGGTGACGGATTTATAAGAATTAATATTTACACAACTATTGCAGTCCATGGAGGTCAGGCTCTGACAAAAAAAATCCTTGAAAACCTGGGTAATATTTACTCTGAAAAAGATCTGAACGCTTTTATCGGTGCCGGTATATTAGGGAATAGTGTGCTAAAAGAAGATTTTGGAGAAACCATATATCCTCTGCAGCCTAAGCTTGCAAATGTGGCTAATCCGCTCAGACGTGATGCATGGTTTGAAGCGGTAAAGAACAGGTGTCTCTTTTTTTACGAAGTTTTTAATTATAGAAATTTTGCGACCTGAATAAACTGGCAGACTAAAATAATAAGGTCTGGTTAAATCAAAATATTAAGGTCGTGAAAATCAAAGTGTTTTGTTTAAATGAAAAAAATGCTTGCGGCTGTTTATTATGGTATCAAGGATATCAGGGTCTCTGAAACTCTGATACCAGCCCTTACAGATGATAATATAATTGTAAAGGTTCATGCATGCGCAATTTGCGGAACAGACCTTAAAATCTATAATTCAGGAAATCCCAGATGCAATCCACCCAGAATCCTCGGGCATGAACTTGTGGGTACTATAGATAAGGTTGGTTCCAATGTTATCGGATTAAATGTTGGAGAACGGATAACATTAGCAACCACAGTTGCCTGTAACAGTTGTGAAATTTGTGCTCTGGGACTTCAGAACATGTGTCCGAATGCCAAACCGATCAGCTATGATTTTGATGGTGGATTTGCAGAATACCTGGCAATTCCACCTGAAGCAATAAAAGGAGGGAATTTAATCAGGGTACCGGATAATATACCTGATGATTTTGCGGCGCTTGCAGAACCTGTCAGTTGTGCAATAAATGCCCAGAATCTTGCAGGAGTTGATAACGGAGATATTGTACTTATTATTGGGGGAGGACCACTTGGAGCTATTCATTCACAGGTTGCAAATATAAATGGAGCTTTAAAAGTTTTAATCAGCCAACGTAGTGAGCCCAGAGTGAGTATGTTGAAAAAATTACAAAATGCAATAATAATCGACGGAAACCAGAATATAGGAGAGATAGTAAAGAAGGAATCCAACGGACTTGGAGCTGACATAGTTATTGTTTGTGCACCAGGAAGAAAGCCTCAGGAAGAATCTGTTTTATATGCAAAAAAAGGAGGCATCATAAGTTTATTTGCCAGCCTTCCGAAAGGAAGCTCTGAAATAACATTTGACAGCAGAATCATACATTACAATGAACTCCATATAATAGGGGCGTCAGATTCCCGGCCTGAACACGTGCAGGAGGCAATAAACCTGATGGCTGACAGGAGACTCGATCTTGCGAATATAATCACTCATAAAATTAAACTCTCTGATTTTCATAAAGGCTTAAAACTGATGCAGGATAAGGAAAGTCTAAAAGTCCTGGTTTATCCCGGAAACATGTGACTTATTTCCTCACAGTTCATCAACATTTACTGCCATATTGAATTCAATTCAAAGATCTGCAAGCGTTCAGCCACGACACTCTCATTTCTGCAAATAAGTTCAAGTCCGTAATCCTTTGTTAAATCTCTCGAAATCGGCATATAAACTCTTCCATGGTTAACGAATATCTCAATTGTATTCCTGTCGACAATAATCTCCAGGTAAAGTTTATCACCTTCAAGCCCTGCTTTGGCTTTTTTATCCATACAGGCAAGTTCTCCCGAGGCAGCATCATACAGGACTTCCGTTCCATGAATTTTAAATCCGATCTGAGACTTTGTACCCGGTCTGAAGTCACCTTTAATATGATAAAGTTCACCGGTAACCTCATTGATTGGATTGTTGCCAGCTTCTATTGCAAGATTCTCCTTCTTCCACTCTTTTTTGTGAAGTAACTCAATTTCCTTAACGGGTTCTGTGAATAATCTTACTCCCTCTTCCATCTTCCTGAGAGTAAGTTGAGTCGGGAACAACATACATTGATTGAATGGCATTCCGGGAGTGGTTACGCGGCCCCATGCTATCTGGATACGGCGACCGTCTTCAGATGGAATATTGTTGAAAATCTGAGAAGCATAAAAACAGTTACCGAAGTTGTTTGGGAATCTGCCGTCTTCGGTTATGAATTCCTTTCCATTAAATGACCCTATAACATATGCTCCGTCAGCGGCGTAAAGTACCCATTTTGATTTTGATTGTTTACTACCATCTACCTGCAGTTCAAATATCTCCGGACATTCATAGAATCCTTCAATCTTTGACTGGTAAGTCCAGTCTTTAAGGTCTCCTGATGTATAAAATGCGATCCAGCGTTTTCCCTCTTCTTCGTGGTACACAGCCATAACCCAGTGCTTTCCGGATTCAAACCAGATAAGTTTGGGATCACGTCCCTGATGTTTAACAACCGGGTTCTTTTCGTACCAGGTAAATGTTCTTCCCTTGTCATTGCTGAATTCAATAACTTCTCCGCGGCCACCGCTTGTATATGCTGCGATCATAACTGCATCTTCACCTTTTTTCAATCCAGTTGTATTATGATAATCCATAATGGCGGAACCAGACCAGACACCCATACCATATTTCAGCGGATAGATGCCAACCGGAAGTTCTTTCCAGTGTACAAGATCGGTACTTATGGCATGACCCCAGTGCATATTTCCATGACTCCATCCATATGGATTGAGCTGGTAAAAAAGATGATATTCTCCTGAATAATAAACAAGTCCATTGGGATCATTGTTCCACCCTCTCCGGCTCGAGAAATGAATCTGTTGCCGAAGTGGTTCCCTGTACAGGTTTTCCGATCCTTTTATTTCAATCCCATTTGAAATATAATCAAAAGCTTTACACTTTTTATCAATTGAAGGCGCTACAAGTGTTGCCTTTTTACCTTTGAGTTTTCCAACATCTATAAATGCATAGAATTCAGGTGAAGAATCAGCAAGTTCAATATTGAATTCCTGAAACAATTCATCATCAATGAGCAGCTTCATCCTTGTTAAGGTATTACCTGTCGTGACTGGAAGATTAATATACTGCCCTTCAATAACAAAACTCTTTGTCATTTCTCTGACTGGGGTCCTGTCTGATAAGTAAAAATGATCAACAGCCATCTGGTACCAACTATCCTGAACACTGTCAACTATCTGAATCTGGATCTCATCTCCCCTCACCTCTTTGAGGTCAAAAAAACGCCATTCCAGTATCCTGAAATTGTTAACATTATCATTCCCGGTAATAGATTGAATAACTTTGCCCTCATGCAGTATATTGACACAGAGGTGCCCCGGAGAATTACCTCCGCCCAGAAGAAAAACCAGATATCTTCGTTCAGCTTTAAACGCTGGAGAAATTAATGTACCTGTTAACAATGTATTTGCCAAAACTAATTTCTCACCAACGGTACCTCGGATTTTTTTTGCAGGCCCTGATCCGAAAGATTCTCCATCTGCCTTCCATTCACCATAATTTGAACTTTCGAAATCCTGTATCAGAATATCCTTTTGTCCACAATTTGTTATCAACAAAAGAATATTAAGAAGCAGCAAATATTGCAATGACTTTTTCATGATACAATCAGTATTATTACGATCAAAAAATCACTTCCATATTGAATTCAACTCAAAGATATGCAGGATTTCAGCTGTCACTTTTTCCTTCCTGCAGATGAGTTCAAGTCCGTAATCTTTTGTCAGATCCCGTGCAATTGGCATATAAACTTTCCCATTGTTGCAGAATATTTCGATGGTATTCCTGTCAACAATAATCTCAAAGTTTACTTTTCCTCCATCAGGTTTGAATTCGGCTTTTTTATTCAGGCAGGTAAGTTCACCTTTTGCCGCATCGTAAAGTAATTCTGTACCATGGATATTAAACCCTACCTGTGAATTTTTGCCTACCTTAAAATCTGCCTTTATGTGGTATAATTCACCGCTAATACCGCTGACCGGATTACTGTTTGGATCTATTGCCAGGTTATCCTTCTTCCATTCCTTATTATGAAGCAGTTCAATCTCCTTAACCGGTTCAGCAAAGAGTCTCATACCTTCCTTTGTAGTCCTGAGTGTCAGGTTGGTCGGGAACAACATACACTGATTGAATGGCATTCCGGGAGTATTTACCTGGCCCCAGCCGATCTGAATGCGTCGCCCGTCTCCTTTTGGAATATCACTAAAAGTTTGTGAAGCATAGAAACAGTTTCCAAAACTGAGTACATGCGGACCAGACTCAGAAGTAAACTTCTTCCCATCAAATTTGCCAATCAGATAGCGCCCATTGCCACCATAGAAGATCCACCTGGTATTACTGGCATCCCCATTCACAGCCATCTCGAAAAATTCGGGACATTCGCTTGTACCCGGAATTGCCACATCACATATTTTCTCCCAATTCTTTAGGTCAGCAGACGAGAATAAGGCAAAATCATTCTTGTCCAGAAACAATGCCAATATCCATTTCTTCTCCTTTTCATACCAGATAACCTTAGGATCGCGGTTATCTGCTGCAATATGCTTCAATACCGGATTCCCTGAATATTTGTACCATGTACGACCCGAATCCGTGCTATAAGAAATACACTGGGTGAAAAGTGCGTTTTTGGACTCCTGACTTGTTTTGCCTGCTGCAGTATAAAAACATACTATCGCATGCTGGTCGCCAGAGGAAAAACCTGCAGTATTGGGCCAATCTACTACTGCCGAACCTGAGAACATTGTTCCCATAGAATCCGGATAGAGCGCCTCTCCGAGTTCCTTCCAGTGTACCAGGTCACTGCTCACAGCATGCCCCCAATGCATGTTGCCCCATGCCCATCCATATGGATTATGTTGGAAGAAAAGATGATATTCACCGGCATAATAAACCAGTCCATTGGGATCATTGTTCCAACCTCTCTTAGCTGAGAAATGTATTTGCTGACGCAATTTTTCCTGATATATGTCTTCAGAACCTTTTATATTATCATCGTTTGTTACAAAATCAAAGGCTTTGCTTGTTTTTTCTATTGAAGCTGTGGAAATAGATGCCTTTTTACCCTTATATTTTTCAACATCTATGAAAGTATAAAACTGCGGGATAGAATCGGCCAGCTCAATTGAAAATTCATTAACAACTTTATTATCAACCATTAATCTTATCAGCTTAACAGGATCTCCTGTGCGCACTGGCAGATTTATGAACTTACCATTGAGTTGCAATTCCACGGATTTTTCAGTTACCGGAAGGGTATTAGTAAAATAGAAATAATCGGCCTGTAAATTCCCATTACTTTCAGCTACCTGGTCGGTTAATTGAATTTGTATTTCGGTATTTTTCAGTTCTTTCAAATCGAAGTAAAGCCATTCAAGACGACCTGAACCTGTACCGGTCAAAGTTTTTATCACGTTCCCGTCCTGTAGTATGTTCATTCCAACTTTTTCAGGAAATTCTCCACTTGAGTATAAGCAAACCAAGTAGTTACGCTGAACCTTTATTTCTGAGGATGTAAGTTTACCGGTTGACTGTGGATTAGGGAAAGCGGTGTTTACCATACCCAGTTTAATCAAATTCAGTTTCCTTTTATTCAAATCAATCCAACGTTGAGTCGGAAAAGTTCTTTGCTGGTCTGCCATATCAATCTTCACGGGTGCAGTTCCAAATGCCTCTCCCTCGGTGGTCCAGGTACCATAATCAGATCCTTCAAAATCAGCAACCTGAATATCTGCCTGATTACATGAATATAATAAAAAAACATAAGATAGAAATGAAAACAATGAAATCCATTTGTACTTTTTCATAACTGGTAATTATTATAATCTTTAAACTAAAACTAATTTAAACTCTGAGTTTCATTAAAGACCTATATCTTTTATTTCCTGAGTTTTAATTCGTTTTAACTTTTGGAAAAACCAGGCTTAGCAAAAATATAACCAATAGCAGTAAAATGATCAGGGCACCTACCTGGCTTTTCAGAATATCTGATGCAACGCCCATTATCAGAGGGAAAATGGCACCACCCACAATACCTGTTATCATCAGCCCTGATACTTCATTTTGGCTTGCTGGTTTTCTGATCAGTGCCTGTGAAAACATAACCGGGAAAATATTTGAATTACCCAGACCAAACAATGCTATGCCCGTGTACATTATGGTCTTGTCGGAAGAAAATAATCCCAATATACCCAGAAGAATCATGGAAACACTGACAATAAATACTTTTTTATCTCCAAATTTACCCAGTAAATATGTCCCCATTAAGCAGCCGGCTGTACGAAAGATAAAATAGAAACTTGTCGCATATCCTGCATCTTTCAACGCCAGTCCCAGGTGCTCCATCAGCAGCTTTGGTGCTGTCGTGTTAATTCCCACATCCAATCCGACATGTGCCATAATACCAAGGAAGAATAAAAGCACATAACTATCACGCATAAGCGCAAAACATTCCATGAAAGATGCCGGTTTTCCAGCAGCATGATCCTCCTCAATTTTTGTCATCC